>QGCW01000036.1_pt1 | contig 19017 bp, 19 predicted proteins | sample 4702261 | NCBI WGS metagenome assembly QGCW01 (sample SAMN08941162, study PRJNA450518) | Sediment metagenome, whole genome shotgun sequencing project. | biome: grassland soil; feature: grassland; material: soil; isolation source: soil 14 days enrichment with methanethiol ...
AATGTTGCTGGTCATTCAGCAGCCTCAGCCTTTGCCACAGCCGCCGCCAGCACCCAGCCGAGAACGCGACCGTCAGCCGACAAGGCCACGTCTTCACGGTTTTGAGCGATGATGCTGAGCTTTTGGCGCATGGTCGTTTCGGTCATGTATTGGGCTGTTGCGCTTTTGCGCAGTTCACCAAGCCGAAATTCGCGATACAGGTCCGGGATGGTCGTTTCAGCGTCCTGGAGCGGCTGCACCACAGAGCCGAACAAATCATTCACCTTCAGCAAGTCAGGATCGTTCGCGAAATTTATCCTGATCGCTTCTGCATTTACGATGATGGTGTCGCCGGCCGTTCCGGCTCGCTGGTCTTCGATCTGTGGCACGTCGCTAACCGTGTATTTTTTCGGCAGGCCAGCCGCCTCGCGCTGCCGATCCGCTTCCTCGAGCGCCTGTTGCAACTTGCGCTGTTTGGCCCGGTTGGCTGAGAAATCTACAAACAACCACATCATTGTGGTCAGGATCACGAAGATGAGCCCAAGCACCATGTTTGACCATTTAGCGACGTGATCCTTCGGCAGGCCGACAAAATCGCTTCCGAACTCCGCCAGCATGTTGCCGTCGTTTCGGGGTGTGTCCATTGACGTGAGTTTTTTCGTTGCAGCCTCAATCTTGCCGGTCAACTCATCCTTCAGCTTGGCCTGTTCAGCCCGCGCCCGGTAGTCCGCCGCCGCCTTGGTATGAGCGTCGCATTTTGGCCCGCAACGGGTCCGCCCGGCCTCGCGCTTGGCCAATTCTTCCTCGGTATCGGCAAGGGCGCTCAAGGCGTCATAACCGCGATCAACAGGGATGCTGTCGCGCTGTTGCTTCCAGGCGGTAATATTGGCCTTCGTCGTCTCGATAGAGCCGATGGTTATGTCATTTTTCGCGTTGACCTGAGTAGCCTGCTCGCTCGTGGTGATAATGACCACGATCAGGCTCATCACTGTCGCGCCGATAATCATCGGCATACGAATCCGGCTGTCACCCTTATTGTTGACAAACCCGTTCCAGTTGCCGGTTGAGTTGGTCCCGGTCATCGCGAAATACGGCAGCGCCAAATCGCATACGATGAACATAAATCCCATAATCGGGCCGACCGTTGCCGCCGCCTTGTAGTCCAAATAAATCATGCAGATAGAGGCGAGAATTGCCACATAGAAAAGCGGCATAGTGCGGACGTATGGCCAATCCCCCTCGACCTCCTGGATGCTTTCCTCGATCTCAAGCTCAACGCTCTTGGCCCACTTCTTTGTCGGCGTAGCGGTTGCCGTGGCTGGCCTAGTCTTGGACCATTCCCATAGCTTGTAGCCAATTAGCGCCGCCAGCACGGCCCCCACTAGGATGATTGCGATTGGCATTGCTTGCTCCATAAAAAAACCCGCTCGGGGCGGGTTATGTCCAGTGTTCGTCGTTGGCGTAGTCGGCGGGCGGTCCGCCTGGCTGATCCTTTAGCGCTCGCGCAGCCATGATCATATTTTGCTCGTGAATAGCTCCAGCATTCGCCAGCGCAACCATTGTCGGCGCGTCCATAGCCACAGGGTCGTTGCCGCCAGTCAGGTAGACGAATGGCTCACTACCGTTGTGCCAATGGAAATCATTGGCCTTGACGCCATTGTTAATTGCGGCCCCGGCGATGCGCGCCCAAGTCTCAATTCGCGCCTTATCCTGCGGCCTGAATTGGAAGCTGTAGCCCTGGAAGGTGAAGCCGTCTGCAATGCGCCGGTCACGCTCGTTCGTAACTTCTGCATTAAGGTCGCGCTCTGATTGCTGATTCTGTGCTTTCTGTGCCTTTTTAAGCCCGATTTTCGCCAGTTGCTCATCGCTCCAAAGCAATCCGATGTTCGGGGGGTGCGCGATATTGTTGATGCGCTGACCGCGCCAGCGTTCGCCCGTGTCTGCATAAACCAGCAATTTAACCTCCTGCATTTTGCCAAGCACAGAACGCGCTTGAGCCCATCATGACTTGACTGGCACCGCTCCAATGCACGCCATCATCCGCCGTCATTTGCACAAAGTCTGGAACGTAATGCGCACGCGGATCAGACGCCGCAATCGATTGATGTTCAGCATCTATATGCGCCGCAGTGGCCCGTTTGATTGCAGCAATCAAAATCGGTGTTGTGGCGGTTATGTAGTTTCCAGCGACCAGCGCCGCGATTAGTTCATTCCACCACGCGCGATATTGAGCAACGGTATGATCCTGATTGCCTTCCGAGCCTTGCCAGAAAAAAACATCGAACGGGCGAACAGTATGCCCAGCGCTTTCAATTGAGGCCACAATGGCCGCCATATCATCCCAGCCTGGGCGGGCACCACCCACCCAATTTTCGATTCCTTGTCCGCGCCTTCCAGACAGAATGTGGCGCACATTCTGCCCAGTAGCCTGGGCGATGCGATGGCACAACCAGACGCCCGAGTTGTTTTCGCCATTCACATTATATGGCCGACTTCCCTGTACGGGGCGATTGAATTGCGAACCTTTGTTTGCGCCCCACTCGCGATCATTGTCCCAAACCTCAACGCCAAGATTCAACGTGGAGAAGCTAGCCCCTCCCGTTCGCCAGCCAACACTGTTGGATTGACCCATCTGCAAAACGTTCAAGACACCTTCTCAACAAATACTTGAGTGTATACGCTTTGCGTTCCATCCAGCGGGCTTGTTGCCGCACCAAAACCTGTTGTGTTTTTTGTCGAGTAGCATGTGTGTTGAATCTCTAGCACCGAGGATTCCGCTAGTGTAAATTCAATGTTCAATTCTGCCTTTGTTGTCACCGCTACAGTTGACGCACCGACCTCAGCAGGCGATTCTGCTCCCACAGGGGCGTTTGCCGAAACGTTAAAAAGGCGGATTTTGTGCCGGACAACCTGATACGCTGGGGCGACTGCTCGCAATACGTAAGTACCGGCAGGAAGCGTAAACTGATTGCCGGCCAGGGTAGCGCCAAAACTGTTGGCTGACATCTCATTCAAGTCGCGCCGACGCCAGCCGCCAGAATTAAAGGAACCTCCATGCTCAGATGCGCCCTTCACGTCTCGGAACGTCACCCGCGCCGATGTTGTGGCCGGTGTCGGTTCCTGGTCTGGTGGTGGCTGAGGCAAGGTTACGCCGGCATCAATCAGCGCCTGCTCTAGTACGGACTGTTCAATCTGGACGTTAGGAACGTTGATTAGGGGCATGATGTCTTATGTCACCTTATCGATACCGCTGCAGCAGCGTAGTTTCCTGAGGCCGTTGTGAAGGCAAGTGTGCGGCCTGTGGCAGCGGATAGGCTGCCAAGCGAACCACCGTGAAAGCCGATGCCGGATTCAACAGTCGGCTCGTTGAAATCTGTCGTTATGTCGTCAAACGTCATATTCACCGAGCCCGTTGTGAGGCCCATGGCTAACAAAAAGCCGCCTTCACTAACGTCGATGGTCTGGCTATTTGTGCCGTTTGGATAACTCGCCGTATCAATAACCGTTGTCGGGTCGTTTACATTTTGTGCATGCCAAACTCCAAGACCCATTCGGTTTGACGATGCGCAAGTAACGTAAATGGTAGCGCTAGTCCCGGTTGGGATTAGCCCGCCCCAAAACTGCATAAAGGTAGTTGCGAAGTCGTCATGAATTTCGGTCAAGGCGACACCACCTGAGCCGCCGACTTTCACGCCGCTTGTTTTCCCAGATGTACGGGTCGCAACAAAAACCGACCTAACACCCGTAGCCGATCCAATATCAATGGACCCTGATGTGTATGCTGTCGCATCAGCAGCGGACACGTAATGGCCGCCGAAGGTCATTACCGGGGCGCCAGAAGCCGCGATGAACGGAACCGGCCTCATGCCGGGAAGGAAGCTCATGACCAGTCCAGACTTGCGTAGACGTGGAACACGCTTGCCGTATCGCAGTAGATGTCCAGCGTATCGATGTCGCCTGCCGTCGTTGATAGCGTCGGGGCCGTGCCGCCCGCGAATTTGTAGTTTGCCGCAAAACTGAGCGTTCGGCTCCCGGTGCCGTCCTGTGTAACCTTGATCTTGCGCCATGTTCCAGGCTGACCATTGGTCGGGTTGCCCAGCGTCCGGTTGCCGCCAAGCGTGACGGAACGGTTGATGCCCGCGTCCCAATCAAGCGCGATTGTCGCCGCGTCGGTCAGCGCCACATAGGCTGATGCTGTTTCGATGTGGTCGGCGGCAAGCGCCTTGTCGGCAGTTGCCGCGTAAACCTCTGCATCCGTCGCCTTCTCAACCACCCCCGAGACGCTCGTACTCGATGCCGGGTAGCCTGTGCAGTTGGTCAACGTGCCGCTTGCGGGCGTGCCGAGCGCGGGCGTGACCAGCGTTGGGCTGGTTGCGAACACCAGCGCGCCGCTGCCGGTCCCATCGCTGATAACACCGGCAAGCTGCGATGATGTCGTGGCTGCAAATTGGCTAAGCGGGTTAGCAACCAACGCGTCGCCAGCACTTGCCGTTGCACCGTCTGCCACGTTCAGAAGCGTGCGCACCTGGGTAGCGGTCAATTCCTCTGCCAAACCAGCGCCCGCCGTAACGCGGCCCGCAATGCGGTCAGTTGTGCTGAAATCAATCTGCGTTATGTCGTAGTCAGAATTAGCAGCAACGACCGCGCCCGTTCGGGCAAACACGCTATCGACCGCACCCGCCCCGTCATTGCCAGACGGAATGAATTGCACGCTGATAGGTGCCGCATCCGCAAAGGATGTTGCACCGCTCGAATAGGTGACAGCAAGGGCGGTGTAACCGGCATTGTCCGTGCTCGCGCCCGTGATGTTGTAAACGACTTGCGCGCCGCTGGATGGCGTTGAGATGATAAGCTGCCCGCGCAATGTGGCGTTGCCGATGTCATCCCAACCTAGGATGGTCGCTTCGTGGTTGTTCGCGTTGCGGTCAGCATCGTCAATGTAAAGCGCTGTTGCCGCACTCAGATCAGCATTGTTTGCCCGCAACACGCCCGCACCCGGGTCGGAGTCCGTCGTCGTGGTGGAAAACGTGTACAGAAGCCCAGGATCGGTGCCGTCCGCGCCGTCTGTTCCGTTCGTGCCGTTTGACCCTGCCGTGCCCGTGTCGCCCGTGTCGCCTTTGTCGCCGGTCCTAACAAGGTTGATGCTAAGGCCATCAGCCGCAGAAAACCCGCCCGGACCGCTCAAATACGAAACAGCAATCTTGCGATATCCGCTTGCCGTGGTCAGCGCTGAGACGTTGTAGATAGCAAACACGCTTGGGTTGCTGCTTTTCGATAGCTGCAATTTGCCCTTGTTCGTGCTGGTGCTGTCGTCAATGGCGTCAAGCCAGTCCGTTTCGTCAACTGAGTCCGCGTCAGTCGTTGAGACGTAAAATTCCGTGATGCTTGCCGTCGTGGCGTTGTCCGCCCGGATATTGCCCGCGCCTGGGTCTGCATCCGTCGTGCCCGTGTCCCATGTCCAAGACAAACCGCCACCGGCCGCGCCCTGCTCGCCTTTGTCGCCCGTGCGAGAGAACTGCAACCCGATTAGATCGCCGTCGCTGAACGTGCCCGCGCTATCGACATGGGTGACGGCCATCGACTGCCAAGCGCCTTCGTCAGTGATAGCACCTGTAAGCCGATACGTTGCATAAACGCCAGGCGCGCCGACTTTGTAGATGTGCAGCGTGCCCTTGATCGTGCTGGTGCTGTCGTCCCAGCCCGCAATGATGCTCGTGATGTCTTCGGCAAAGTGACCAAGCTCGCTGACGTATAGGGCGGTTGCGCTTGCCGGGTCGGCATTGTTTATGCGCAGATTGCCCGCGCCTGGATCGGTGTTAGTGATGCCCGTGTCAAACGTAAAAGCATAGCCGTTGACCGCGTAAACGTCGGCATTCGCTTCGCTTGCGGATGCGATGATGTCGGCGTGCATGGCAACGTTTTTGGCGCGCACCTCGTCGCCGCCGCTGCTGCCCGTAAGGCCGTCATCGATGGTAACGACGTGCGTATGCGCGCCATCGGCGCTTGACGCAATGCTGCCGTCTGTAGAACCGCCGCCACCTTCTGAGACACGCGTTCCATCCGATGCACCATCAAGAAAGTTGCGCTTGTTGAATGAGTGCGTGTGCGTGCCTGGGTTATCTGTGATGCCCGTAAGTGTGCCTGGGCCGTGCGTGTGCGCCTTGTTCTGATCTGTCTGCGTTGAACCAGCCGTGCGCACGCCGCTTGTGTCAATCGTGCTGGTTGTGGCAGCAAAGCGAAGGAAATAGCCCGCAGCGCTCGGAAGCGTGAAAGTCGTGGCATCCGATCCCCATGGATAGGACATATCAGAAGCCCACTGATTAAGCTCCGGGTATGCCGTCTTCATAACCGTTTGCGTTGCCTCGCCAAGCCTCAAGCGGCCCGACCGTGGCGTTGTGTCAAGCGTCAGCACGACATCGCCAACACGCAAGCCGCTGTTGTACTGGCCGGCGATGCCAGGCCCCGTTTCAACAACGTGATGGCCAGAGTTGATCAGCAAAAACTCATCGTTTGCGTTGTTGTAGTACGCACCCACCGGAACGCCGCTAAGTATCTCATCGCCTACCAGAGGCGTGCCCGCCTTCGCGCGCAACGGCTTGGCCGCGAACGAGCCCACCTTGAGTGTTGCCGCGCCTGGGTTGGTGTGGTTTGGAATGAACCAGATAACAAAGCCATCAACGAGCGCGTTAGGGCTGCTGGAGCTAATGACAACATAAGCGCCGGTTGAGCCGGTTGATGCCCGGCCTGCCGGCGAAAGGTCCGTTCGCCACTCTGCCACGCGCCCCATCATCTGACGCGCGGAGTTGTTCACGCTGTCAGGCTGTTGAAACTCGGTCCAGTTGATAGCCGCGTCGGCGTCGTCGTTGTCCGCCGCTGTAACGGACCACGTATAGATACTTGTCATTTATGCGGCTCCGCTATGGGGCGAGAAGGTCTTGCACGTCTGGGTTTGACGCTACGCCAGCCGCACCAATGGCAGCAGGGACTGCAAGAGTGTTGGACCGGCCAAACGCCAGAGACACTATTTTTGGATCGGTCACGTCCGCTCCAGATTTCTTTAACTCTTTGAGTATGCTTACAGTTTGAGAAAGTCGGCTTTTTACGTTCTCAAGCCCAGGAACGCTCATTCCCATATTCTTAAACATTCCCTGCAATCCTTGGGCAATCTGCGTTGCCTCCTGCTCTGACATCTCGCGAGGGTTGATGTCGGCAAATTCTTGAATTTTCTCCAGTGCAGCGTTAGAGTGCTTTTTTGTGTACGTTGGGCTTTTGTTTGGTGGAGAAGGCAATGGGGATGATTGATACTGAGGCGCAGACCACGGCTTCACTGCTTGCGTTGCAGCAGGAGATGACTGACCACTTGGCGAAACTACCCCAACAACACCGGGTTGCGCTGGTTGAGCTGGTGCGGGACTTTGCGGCAGAGCAGTCTGATGAGATGGCATTGATTGAGCCGTTGAAGAACTCTGCGGAGAAGCTAGGACCGGATTGGGAGAAGACGCTAGGGGCGGTGCTTGGATCTCGGGCTGGCTAGCCGCCTGCATCAAATCCTTGTGCCTCCGCGCTTGGTTCATCTTTTGTAGTTTTTCACCCAAATCAGCTTCGCGCTCCCAATAATTGGGTGCCAGTTTTCGACGCAGTATCGGCGCTGCCTGCCCCGCACCCTTTACAATTCCGCCAGTGAGCCCGCCGATTACGGCAGACACCCCAGGGTTTCCGTCTTCTGGCCTGTCCAGCATGTCATCAGTGGCTGAGATGCCCGCGCCCATGCCAACAACACCCGGAAGACTCATCAAGGCGTTGGATACATACGGGTAATACTTTGAAGCGTTAGCGATTTTCCCGACTGCCCCCACGGCACCCGCGACCGGAACGGCCAAGCCAGCCATATTCGAAGCAATTGTTTGTATCGGGTATTCAGACATAAGTGCGTCGTCGGATTCGTTCATTCGTGCCCAGCGTTCATCCGCGTCATCAGTCCCAGAAAAATAGGACTGCAAGTTAGATGTTAAGCGGTTGCCTCCAGGCACGAAGCTCCTTCCGGCGTTGCTGGCCAGGGCCAGAATGTGATCGACATTTGAATAAGGTGTATTTGGCGTCGGATCGTATGGCACCGATGGCTGCTCGCGCTGAATGGACTGATCATCCACCTCTACTGGTGGCTCTGGTGCTGGGTATCCAGACAAAGCCCCGCCAAGCATTTGCAATTCCTGCATTTGCATTTGATGCTCTAAAAGATCCTTTTTCGTTGGCTTTTTCTCTGGATACGGAGGGCTCATCAAGTCAGGCATTGCGCCGAATCCTTTGCTGTGTATTCTGTCTTTGGGCCGCGCGCTAGACGAGCCCGCTTTGTGATGGAGCTACGCAACGAAGCGAACATCATCGCGGCCCATTCCCATCTTCTGCCCATGCACGCCCTGCCGTAGTGGCAACAGGCACCATTGAGCGCTCAACCGCGCCGATAGTGTTGTTCAAGGCTGCATTGATCTTTGCTGATCTAGCCGCGCCGTATGTCCTGCGCACCTGCTCTAGGAATACTTGCTGTTCTAGCGGGTCAGTCGTCAAAAGCTTGCGCGCAAGGTAATCAGCGCGCCTGCCCTTCAATGCTCCGAACTTTTCAAGCTGCTCCGATAGGCCAGCAACAGCAGCTTGCAGCATGCCGCCGTTTTCCTTGATGTATCGCGCAACGCGCGCCATGCGACCAACGTCAACCGCGTCCACTGCTTTTTCTGCCGTCGATGAGTTGCCGAGCACCTTCTGGTTTGTCTCAGTCATGCGCCGTTCGCGTCGAACGATTTCGCCAAGGCGTTCACGGTTTCCGCCAGGCGCATGCACCTTATCAACGCCAGCACGAGGCGGAAGCATCACGCGAAGCGCCGCCTGTACGTTAGGCTTTCTGAGTTTGTCAGTGTAATCGGTGGATGGCCCTTGCGTTTTTTCGCCAGAAGATCCGCGCAACCTTTCGAGGTAAGCCTTACGGATAATCTTCTGTTCAGCCCTGCTAAAAGCCCCCCACACCTGCGGCGTGATTTCCTCGCTGCCCGTTGCTATGGCGCGGCCAACGTCTGCGGCGTCAATTAGTTCTGATCGGGTCGCATAGTCCTGTAGCGCGTCGAAATATCCGGCGTTGATGCTAGGGCTTGATCTGTTTCCGCCTGCTGCAACGTCTTTTGCGTCATTCATAAGCCTAGTCAGGAGGCGCTTGAGGTTGCCCTGCTCTCGAACTGATTGAGTGCTGAGCATGTCGCCAAGCGCCTTCCTAGCCTTATCAAAACGGTCAATGTTGTTCGTTCCGAAACGCTGAGATTGTGCGCGTGCATTGCTACTGAACGCTCCGCGCGCTATCGGGTCGGGCTCAAACAGTTCAATCGCCTGAAGTAAGGCGCGGCGCTGCTTTGGATCGACAAGGTTTTGCGCCTCCATCCGGTAGGCTGTGACCAGCGGGGCAAGGTCAAACGCCTCCGAATTTTTCCGCGCCGCCGTGAAACGCCTGTCTGCCTCCTGCGCCCGCTTGCTGCTCAAATCGTCAATCTCGCGCCGCAAGCTGGTCTGAGACACCCCAAGCGCCTTGCGCAGACTGTCGTAGACGCGACCGAATTGACCTTGAGCACCTGCACCCTTACTAAAGTCAATGTCGCCAGCCTGCCGGCCCTCTAGCGTCTTGATGATAATATCGTCAGCATCTCCACCGACTTTGATGCCGCGAAGTGATCTTTGCGTTATCGGGCTTACGTCCGCGATTGTTTCAGGTAGGTCAGCCGCAGTTGTTTTGTTGAATTGCGCAACGTTCTGACCGCGCTGTAAATCGCGGCCAATGTCAGCTTCCGTTACTCCGCCTTGACGCAACCGATCTGCAAGGTATAGGCGCGCGGCAGCTTCATCGTCTCTGACCGTATTGACCGCGCGGCCGATACCTGAACTGACCGCATTGGCTGCCGGTCGTAGTGCAGCCGCCGCAACCGGGATAGCCGCCCCAAACCCAGCGCCCCATTTGGCACCCTCGACTGCCCCACCAACGCGGTTAGCAGCTTGGTCAAGAATGTCACCATCCCCACCTTCGGACGCCCCGAAACCGGCAGTAGTGCCAAACCCAGCACCGTACTTGGCACCAGTTGTGACACCTTTGACAAAGCCAGCCCAGCCGGGGAGACTCCTTGCTGCCTGCATAGCTTTAACTGCACCAAAGCCTGGGATGAGGAAGCCCGCGCCAATCTCGCCGGCAAGCGCCGTGCCTGGGTTTTGATCTCTGAATCTGTCAACGGCTTCACGCTCCGATTTCAATGCGTCGTCGTATTTTTCGCCACCAAACACAGACCGCGCCCCGGCTGCGATTTCATCGCCAAAGCCAAGGCCAAGACCCTGGCCAAGCGCTGAGCGCGCAAAGTCTCCGGCATACTCGCCCCAGCCCTCGTACGGCTTGCTTTGGGCCTGATTGTTCGCAGTTGTCCCTTGACTTTGCTGCGCAGCGTTCGATTGGACGTACTGCATGATCTGCTCGTCAGTCGCGTCATCAGGCGCGTTGACCTCATAGGTGCTGCCGTCTGGACCGGTAACGCGGAATGTCGCCACTTACGGCACTCTCTGGATGGACCAGCCCCCGCCGCCGCCCTGCTGTTGCGGCGTGCGAATGCCAGACGCTCTGGAGCGAACGGTGTCAGCCATGCTTTGCACTTCCTGCTTAAATTCTTCAAGTGCCGCCCGATAATCAGAATCGCTTTGATACGGGTTTTGCAGCCTTGTCAAAGCAGCAGCGGCTTTTGCGCCTTCAAGTTCAGTGATAGCACCCGCGCCTTTCATGTCTTGAAATGCCTGAACAAACGCTTTTCCTGTTACCTGATCCATGCGCGCCTGGGTGCCTTGGCTGGATGGCGAAACGTTAGGCAGGTATGCGCTGTATCCTGTCATTCCCGATAGCTTCGGATCTTTTATCAAAGCGTCGATCTGATTAATGATCTGCTGCGATTTCCGCTCGAATGACGGAAGGTCGGCCGCTGCCTCGCCCTGCGCTTTACCCATTACCGTCTCGCGCGCCTTTCCGCCGTAATCCAGCGTAACGCCTTCAGGCAATTGGGTTTGGACAGCAGTTCCGCGCTTGCTAGGTTGCAAAAGAACCGGGTTTCCATTGGCATCACGGCCCATGACAGTTTGCAAGCCATAATCTGCCGCCTCGCCGCCGCCCTCCATTTCCCGCCGCAACTTCGCTGTCTGCGCCTGCTTATAAGCAAGTTCCGCCGCCGCCATCGGGTCATTGCGGTTCTGCATTAGCTTCATCAGCAATGGCGCGCCCTGCTCTGGCCCCATGAACTGAAGCACCTGCATTTGCTCAGGCGTAATGCCGTCAATGGGCTGTCCCGTCATTTGCGCAAACTGTTGCTTGCGCGCCTGGGCCTGCTGCTCCTGCGCCGCCTCGCGGGCCATAGCCGCTTGCCGGGCCTGCTGCTGCATTTGCTGGGCTGACATGGCCATGCGCTGACGTTGCGTCTGCTGTGCAGCCTGTGTGCCCTTCAGGATACCAGAGCCGATGTCATCGCCATTCGAAGCCGCCGAAAACATGCCAGCGCCCATTTGGAACAGAGGGCTCTGCATGCGGTCGCTGAGTAGATCAAAAAAGCCCGGCTGCTGCTGCTGTTTTGGCTGTTCCATCAATAGATCCTACCGGGCATCGCTGCTGTAGATGGCGAGTTGCCGAAGAAACTTGGCCACAACGTTCCGTTGCCTGATGCCATGTTTGGCGCTGGAGCCGACTGCCCTCCGCCTGCTACACCGCCAGCGCCTTGGGCAATCATCATCGGATTCCCGCTTGCCAAGCCTGCGGCCATCGTCACGCCGCCGATAATCTGGCCTGTGCGATCAACCGGCGTCGATGATGTCTGCGTGCCGCCCATCGCCGCAATCGGACCTGTCAAGCCGGCCTGCCACTCTGTTGCCCGAAGCGGTGCCTGCTTCTGAGCCATGGCGATGGCGTCGCGCTGCGCACCAACCTGCCCCATCAAATTCGAGCCGTAGGCATTGGCCTGGTCTAGTTGGCTGCCGATTGATCCCGCCTGCATGCCGGCATTGGCGAGCGTGCCAGATGCGCTCATCTGGTTTTGCCGCTCGTTCGAATAATTCTGCATGAAAGCATTGGTCGAAAGCTCGCCCATGTTGCGGCTCAGCGTGTCCGTGTGCGCGGCCGAGCCGTACCGGCCCGCGCCTGAGAACTGCTGATTGGTCCGATTGGCGACGTTATCTAACTGGCTGTTCAGCGCCTGCTGAAAAAACGGGTTGCCGTTGAGGTAGTCACCGCTTGCCGTTGAGGACAGGTTGCCAAACCCTGCATTCGCACCCGTCGAGACGTTGTTAAGAACGCCCTCAAGCGGCTGCACAGCAGCGCTGCCCTGGTTAGCAAGACCCTCTAGACCAGTAAGCGATTGCTCGGTTTGCCCTCCGACTTCTGGTCGGAATAGGTCTGTTCTTTTGCCGTATTTGTCAGCGCGTCGCAGGACACTCTCAAGCCCGCCTTGGGATGGTGCCCATGGGTTGCTTTCCTGTGTCGTTTTTTTCTCGCTCGCCATCAGCCAATATCCTTTTCAAGCATGACGTGCGTCATCTTGTAGTCGGGCAGCTTCCGCTGCCACCCCTTGCGCGCCCACATATCAAGCTTCGTACAGCCGTTCTTTACCGCCCAATCCTCGATCTCATGGATCAAGTGAATCCAGGCGTTAGAATTGTCGCCGGTCGCAAACTGAATTGTGCAGACCTTCAGCCCGGTCGGAAGCGTGCCGATGTCTGTGCCCACTACTGCCTTGACGTTCGCGCCATCCCAGACGATCCACATTTGCCGATCACCGCGAAGCAGCGAGTCCGCCAGCGTGTCGAGGCTGATGCGCCCGCCTGATCGCTCTATAATTGTCGGCACAAACGGAAGGATCTGATCCCATAGCCCGGCGATGTGCTCGGCTGGGATATAGATAAGCTGCATTGGAACAGCCGTTTCAAAGTCTTGAACGTGCTCGTTCATCCGCCGATCACCACATATCTAAAGGTTCGATCCGTCTGCGCATTGTTGGCATGCGTAAGCGTCACACTGCCCGCCGCAATCGTGCTGGCGTAGCAAGTACCTGCCGCCAGCTCAGCCGCTGCGTTCGCCGTTGTCGGGCAAAGGAATATGCCCGCGTCTTCGTTGAATATCTCGCTCGTTATAACCGTCGTCGTCGCGCTTGCTGTAAGCGTCACGGTGCCAGACGCATTCGAGCGACCGCGAATTAACTGGTTTATCGAAAAGTTGCGATCCCGGATCGAACCGCCATTAACGGGCAGCTCTCTCATCGCTTGCCCCATGGGCGCGCTTGCGTATCCAGGCCCTTCGCAACCGTCCAATTCGAACCAGCCGGAACGGTAATGCGCGCCCTCGCGTAGTTGCCACTCACATGCGCCGGCACAAGGCCCGTATCCTCAAGCTGTTCTGCCGTTGGCCACGTCCAGGCGTCGCCGTCGCGTTCCCGCATCGACACAGCAACCGTTGTCGTCGTGGCATCAATCTGCGGTCTAGTGCTTGTCACAAGTGCACGTTGCGGCCCGTGTCCGTCGCTTGTCACAAACTGCGCTTCGAGGTTTTCGCCCTGTAGGTGCGTTAGCTTGTGGTCCGTGTTGAATAAGCCCAACAGCCCCGTTCCGCCGCGCCAAAACGGGCTATCGAGCGAATAGGGTAGTTCGTCCAGCGTTCCGAAGCTGTTGATACCGTCCATCGTGTAGGGCAGCGTGAGCCAATCCGACATCGCCTCAACGTCGATATTCACGAATGAGGCTTCATCTAATGCCCAATCGTAAACAATCACTCTGTCTGGCGTTGTGCTCGAATTGTCCCGGCTGATGTAAGCCCAAAGGATCGCCCGGTTTTCAGGGCTTACAGCACCAAGAATTGAAAGCTCAGTACCTGATCGCAGATCATCCAAAAACCAGCGCGACCATTTGCCGACACCGATTGGCGTTGATGCGCCGCCGCTCAGGCTAAACCGATAGAAGCCATCAGAAGCATAATAAAAAGCCTCGTTGCCCAGCTTGACCAGACTGCTAGGTGCTGCAAGACCGCGCCCGCCTTCCACTTCGTCAAACTGGAATATCTCAGCGCTGCCAGGCACAAAGGTCATGCGCGTGACTTTTTCAGCCTGCCACACGTAACCCGTTTCGCCTCCGACTAGGCCGCGCACCGGACCACCAGAAGGAAAGTCTTGAAAGTCACTTGAAGCCGTGCCTGCCGTCCATCCTTCGGCGTTGTTGATAGCCGACCAATAGACCCGCTTCTGGTTGCCGTTAATGCAGCCCAGCAGCACGAAATCTCGAACGATGGTGATAAACCTCGCCCGTGGTGGCGTGCCGCCTAGATCCTCTGCTAGTTCTCCTGCCGTCAGATCGAACTTCTGCACATTGTCAATGAAATTCGTCGCAATCAGCAAGTCGCCAAACGGCACGAACCGCCAGCGCTCGCCCGTTGCTGTCGCGAACTCAGTCGCGCGTGCAATGATCTGATCGCCGCCCCGATCAATAATTTCGTCAGCGTCGCGCTGGATTAGCAGCCCAGCCGGCGTGATCGGTTCCCAATTGGAATCTGCCCCCAGCTTGTAAAGCTGCGTTCGAGTGCCTGCGAATGACGAACTAGAGCCGTCGTCTAGCCTGATCGTTGTTGTGCCTCTGCATTCATCATCAAGAGCATTCGAAGCGGCCACAGGACCGCGAAACGGCTTGTAGCCCTGAATGCTTGGAATAACGTTTCTGGCTTCCTCAAGCACCGGAACATTGATCCCCGCCGCATCCGGTCGCCATGGCCCCCACGGTATCAAGAGATATGCGCCCGTGGTCTGATGCGCCGGCCCTGCGCACCGTGCCGATAATCCATCGCGGCGTTGTTCGAAGCAGCCACCTGCGAACGGTAGCGCGCCAAATGACCAAGCGCCGCGTCAACCTCCTGAAGCCAGGTCATTGCCTCAAATATGACCGCTGAGAAATACAGCGTAGGGTGCGCAGATAATAGCGCGCCCGTCGTGTTGTTGGAATTGATCGGGTCAAACCTAGCCCAATAGTTGAGGATCATATCGCCAGTGAACGACGGCGTGGCAGTCAAGGCGTTGCCGACCACAGTGTAATAGATCGGATAGCTGCCAACCGTGTTGGCATTCAGAACGCTAAACCGCTCTGGCGTGACGTACTCAAGACCAGAGCGCTGGCCAGATGGCCAAACCGTCCGCGTTCCGAGTACGTCAGTGCCGATAGTGCCCGATCCTGATGTCATGGCAATGGTGGCGGTCGCCTCCATAGCCTTGGACCGCAACGGCTTGGAAAACAGCGGATCTCGTTCGCTGTCTCCTGCCCCCTGATACATGCGGTCTTCAGCAAACGACAACCAGTCTTCGAAGCGGTTCGAAAACGCGCTATCAGATCGCGCGCAATACTTCTGAACCGCTTCCCTGAGGCTGTCGAAGTCAGTTAGTGCCATTATGCAATAGCCGGAGCGCCGTTAGAACCAACAATCCACCAATTCGAGGCGAGGAACTGGAGCGTTACAGCGTCACCAGCGTCCGCGAACGTGATGGTTGAGCCGTTGCCGAAGTTGGTTGGCGTCAGCACGCCGTCTCCGCCATCCACAACCATGACGATATGTTTGATCTGCCCGGCAACGCCATCCGCCAGCGTTAAAGCATCAGCGCCGGTTGTCGTTACAGCCGTCGTCAGCGTCGTGACGTTAACTGCACCGGCACCAGAAAGAGACTGCACAGATCCAATAAGACCCGCGCTTAGTGATAGGTTCTGCCCTGCCACCACGTTGCCGGTTGCCGTGCTATTCAGGGTCAGCGTGCCTGAGCCCTTGGCATCAACAGTCATCGCCTCGTTCGTGCCGCTGGAGATAGCAGCAACCGCCACGCCAGCCGCAGCCGCCGCGCCCGTTACAAGAACACCAGTTGCGACCGAAGCCGTCGCTGCGTTGACCTGGAACACGGGGTTAGTTGCACCGTTAAGGCCAACAGCGACCGCATCAGCGGCAGCGCTGCTAATCGTCGTTGCGCCGTCTTTGCCGACTTCAAACTTGCTGGCCGAACCAATCTGCATGTCGATCAGCTTCGAAGCCGCCGCAGAGGCCGAATCGGTCACGTCCATCTTGATTGCAGTAAACGTCGTGGCCCCATTGTTCCACGTATCCGTCATGTCATAAACGCCAGTCGTAGCCATTGCCTGTTATCCTCTTGCGATGATGCTAGTAGTGGAGCGCTCAACAATGGCGTTGCCAGCGCGGGTGATGTATTCGGTCACAGCCGTAGCGGCTGCTACCTGTTTGATGGCCGGGATGGCACCCAGCACCAGCCCGACAATCGTTGTCGCTGTCGTGCCCGTGTCCAAAACCCTGATAGCCCGAACAGGCAGCACCGTGCTTGCTGCAATCGTTGCAAACGTGACAACATTCCCGCCCAACGTCTCAACAGCTAGGTTTCCCGTGCCGCCGACGTAAATTGCATCAAGCGGCGGATCATACCGGGTCGAATCCGACTTCGTGACTGCAATTGCATCCTGGAAGTGAAGGCCCTGATATTTGCTCATATGATCACCTCTGCCGTCTTGAGATACCGCCACTCAGGATCATTGAGCAGTTTCTTGATTTTTTCCGTATGGTCTTTGTTGTAGATGTCAACGCCGTACTGAGTCAGCCATTGCATCTGCACAACAACCGGAATGGACGCAACGCGCCACATCTCCTGATCTTTTGCGTAATATTCCCGGCCCATCGAGCACTTGATTTTGTTCATCTCAATGATCGGCATGCAGTCCTGCGAATAATGCAGGTTGAAACCCTCTGGCGTGTCCTCATACGTGGTTGTGACACCCGTCATCGGGTCATGGTCAAACGGGCGTAGAGCCATCGTCTTCAAACTCCGCTGCAATTTCTTCTGCGCCCTTGCCTGAGCGATACATTTCAACAACCTCGTCGCCATGTTCGCGGGCAAGATCCCGGATAATATTAGGCAGACGGCCGAACTGTTTCATTCGGCCCTCTGCCTTTTCTTTTGTTGCAACCAAGCGCGCTTCATCAGCCACTTGTTGGCCATGCTTTTTGGCTTCAGCGTAGCTATCACCATCAACCGGGGCAGCTTGCCCCCTGCTGATGAGAAAATCAGCCAGATCGACGGGAAGCTCTGGCGTTTGACCGCGAAGATGCTTACCGCCCATCCCGTCATGGACATTCTTGACTGTGATTGTAACGCGCTTGGTTTTAGCCATTAGCTCAGGTCAGCGACCGCTGCGCTGGCTGCTTCATCCAGGACGCACAACGTCAATTCCGCAGAAATCATGCGGCGGTCGGAGTGACCAAGCTTGGCCAACGGTTCGGTTTTGAACGGCTGCAAGAATTTGACCTCAAACTTGCTCATATCGAGGATGAGCGCCGTCTGCCCAGGGTACAGGCCGTTCGTTGCAGAGCGACCAGTGCCGGCACCGATGAAGCGGTTCGGGATTGCCTTGTGCTGGCCGAAGTCAGACACGTAGATGTCAGCAGCGCCCATAATCGTGGCCTGCTTCATAGATCCGGCTGTATCGCGATACAGCGTGGCGATGCCAGCAAAGCCCGAAAGCGTCTGCTTTTTTAGACCAGAAACCATGATGTGATCCGGCTCGCCGCCGTTATCCCATGCTGCCTTGATGGCCGACTTCAGAAGCGTTTCTGTGAATGCCCGACCGCTGCCGTCCGTCGCAGCATCAACAATGCCGGTGCCAGTGTTGAAGCCACCATCAGAGCCGCCCCCGTCGCGGTCTACGTTTGTTTCAAGCCAGGCCTCAACGCCTGCAAGCTGGCCGGCTGTCGATGTTGCACCAAGCACAGAGGCGTAGTTGCCAAGTAAGCGCATTTCGATGTCGCGCTTGATCTCTTTTGACTTCTTTGCAACCTGATACTTAAGTTCGTTCTCACGGCCAGCCGTGTTGACGGCTTGACCAGTCGAAGACACTTGTACAACCTTGTCGAAAAGCTGCACAACGTTTTTCAGGCGGGTAGGGTCGGTCAGCGCGTCGTTGTCAACGTCGTAGCCTTCCGGCACGGCGTTTGTTGGTGATGGTGCGGCAAGCGTGTCCTTCTGCCAATCAGGCGTGCGTGATCCGGTCTTGCCCTTTTTCGCCATCGAATAAAACGGCGTTTCTGTCGGCGCGATGTTCGTAATCACGTCTGACAATTCTTCACGAATCCCGACCATCTGGAAGGTCTGGATCGTGTTAGCGCGTAGCGATTCAGCCATTGTCTTTTATCCTTAGAGGAATTTGCCCATCAGATCGGCGGCGTCTTCGAGACGGCCTGACTTCTGAAGCCGGCCCATGGCCTGCTTTTGTTGGGCTTGTTTCGGCGATGAGGTTGAGCGTGCCTTGCCGCGCACGAGTTTTGGCTTCGCCACCGTTGCCTTCACCGCCTCTTTTTTTACGGTCTGACTTTTGATGTTTGCGAGCGCATGCTTGGCGAGCACGTAGAATCTTGGATCGTCAATACTGTTCAGCGTCTCCTGATCGACTCCGAAATGTTCGGAAAGACCCTTGCGGACGGAATCAGCGACTTCGGGATTTGCAATCTCCGGCCATTGTTTCAACAAAGCCTCGCGGTTCCTAATTCGCCGGGAATTAGCAATCGCCTCTGTTTGGGCTTCGTGCTGCTGCTGTAGCCGGCTGATCTCTTGTTGCACCTGGGTATGTTGAGCCCTGATGCTATCGGCCTGCTGTAGCTGCTGATAATAAAGGTCTGGGTTGTAGTCGGGCGACGCTGGGTCAAGCAACCCGCGATCAGCCTCAACCGGCTGGTTGAACGCCTGCCACTGTTGCAGCGCGTTGACGTACTGAACGCGCTCTTGAATCGTAGCAGTAAGCGCCTGTTCGATGTCCTGCGGTAGCGGCTGAGCCTTTTTGGCTTCGCTAAGCTCCTGCTCGTATTGGGTCGCCTTGTCGCGAGCCTCTAGAAGCTCGGAAAGCGATAGGCGGGTTGGCTCTTGGCCTTCCTCGCCTGGGATTTCAATATAATCGTCATCGTCTTCGGCT
>QGCW01000037.1_pt1 | contig 17827 bp, 34 predicted proteins | sample 4702261 | NCBI WGS metagenome assembly QGCW01 (sample SAMN08941162, study PRJNA450518) | Sediment metagenome, whole genome shotgun sequencing project. | biome: grassland soil; feature: grassland; material: soil; isolation source: soil 14 days enrichment with methanethiol ...
GCTCATCGGCGCGGCCTCTCGTTGAAGGTTAGGCGGCTGGCAGAATTGCCAGCCCCAGCTTGCGCAGCGCCGAATAAGCCTCGGCTTGATTACCGACAGATGCAGTCATGTCGGCAAAGCCGTCAACGAACCGAGGGCCAGGCTCGACAATCCACCCATATTTAGTGGCGCGAGCTTCTGCCAGGACAGAACCGACGCCGTTAGCACATGCGGTCATTGATGTTACCGCGCCGTCTTTACGGCTTCCGTTTACGATCCAAACTGTGGCCATCTTCGCCTCCCGAATGAGATGCGCACAATGCGCGTCTTCTTGTTGATGATTTGAATATAGCAAGGCTTGACATGGCTGTCAAGTTAGGTGTAATGTTTATTTCACAGGGTGCACTACGAAAATTGGGATTTTGGCGGTTGAAGAACGATGAACCGAGGCTTGTCGGCTATGCGCGTATCTCGACCGCAGATCAGAAATTGCAGATGCAGATTGATGCGCTGGTCAAGGCTGGAGTCGATCCAGCGATGATCTATAGCGAGCAGGTGTCTGGAGTGAGCACGAGGCGGTGGCAATTGGATCTGGCCATCAAGGCTTGCGCACCGGGCGACACGTTAGTGGTCTGGAAATTGGATCGCGTCGGGCGGTCCATGCTCGATCTGCTGGGCAGGATGAAGAAGCTCGAAGACGCCGGTATCGGCTTCAAGAGCTTGACCGAAGGTATCGACACGACCACGCCGGGCGGGCGCCTCATCATGCACGTCATGGGCGCGTTGGCCCAATTCGAGCGCGACCTTGTGGTCGAAAGAACAAGGGCGGGAGTTCGGGCGCACATCGCGCGAGGCGGTAAGCATGGGCGCGAAAAGATCATGACGCCGGAGCGCTACCGGCAGGCAAAGAAGATGTTCGAGGCCGGCGCGAGCGCTCGCGACGTGGCCAAGAAGTTCGGCATTCAGCCACAGACCGTCTATAATTATTTCCCGGGCGGACCGCAAAAATACCGCCAGAAACGATAGGAGAGAAAGACGATGGATGAAGGCGTTGCCCCAGACTTAAGCATTATCATTGCAAATGCTTATCAACGCGGCGCAGCTTGGGCGAGGGAGAATCCAGAATCTCCAGAATATATCGTCAAGGCATCGCTCGACTATGCAGACAAGACGCAGCATGAGCTTGAAGAAAAACTGACTGATGGCGTTGAGTGCCCGTTGTGCGGCATATGCCCGTAACCCAAAGGAGCGACAGGGTGCCAAAGCGCGACCGCATGTGTGGATCAAAGGCTAAGCACAAATCTCGCTCTGCGGCATCTATAGAGGCGCGGAAGGCAATAAACGTCGGCATGAGCGTATACCTCTGCCGAAAGTGCAAACATTGGCACATCGGAAAATCGCGCTCGCCTGTAGATTCAGCGAACCGGATAACCGAACTCATTCAGCACCACGGCAAGAAGCTGAGCAGGCGTGCAGAAGTGGAATGAAAAGGAGCGACTTCCAGGGCTGCGGGAAAATGAGCCCAGCCAGCCCTCCGAGCAGCAGGAGAGCGCGGAGCGCTGTGATGTTGTCGGGATGGCATCCCGAATAGTTCCCTGGAGACACTAGGGCGCGAAACCGTCATGGGGCACCGGGCTGCCGGTCCTGGAAGTGGCTTTGAAATAGAACCGTAATGTTAGGAGCCTGTGTTGACCTACCGCCGCAAGGAGCAGATCGGCCCGCATACGATGTACCTGGGCGATTGTCGGGAAATATTGCCGACGCTGGGAAAGGTCGGCGCGGTTGTGACTGACCCGCCGTATGGGATCGCATACAAACGAGGCGCTGGCGGTAAAAGCATTCACTCGATGGGAAACAGCCGCAATAACTGTGCGTCAATAGTTGGCGATTCAGAGCCGTTTGATCCTGCGCCATGGCTGGCGTTTGACAATGTGATTATGTGGGGCGCGAACCACTACGCTGCACGCTTGCCCCATGGGCGCTGGTTGGCATGGAACAAGCTCGGTTCTATGGAACCTTGGGACGACTTTAGCGATGTCGAGTTTGCTTGGCAAAACAAGCGAGCCGCTGACCGCATATTTTCGCACTTGTGGAAAGGCTTATGTCAAGCTGGTCGCGGCGAACGTCGCTTTCATCCAACGCAGAAGCCTGTTTCGCTTATGCGCTGGTGCATTGAACAGCTACCCAACGCCCAAACCATCCTGGATCCATTCATGGGCAGCGGCACAACCGGAGTCGCCTGCGTCAAGATGGGCCGCAAGTTCATCGGTGTTGAGATCGACGAGGGCTATTTTGACATCGCTTGCAAGCGCATCGAAGAAGCCATGTGCCAGCCTGATCTTTTTGTTGAGCAACCGGCCAAGGCTGAACAGACAACATTCGATCTAGACGACGTAACTTAAAGGAGACTTTGCGGATGCCAAAAGCAACACCGGAGCTAGCAGCGAAGTTCAAAGATGACGATGAGGCGTGGCAGGTGCTCAAGCTGGCGGGCTGGAAAGAAAATAACGGGATGCTAGAGGCACCTGCCGACAACTACCGTCCAACCGGACGCGAGGCTGACGCAGTGGACTACCTCGTGGACGAGTGGGACTGGTGGTGGTGATTCCGAAAATTGAAACAATCAAGCTAGGAGCGAGTGGGCGATGTATCAGCAGCACATCATAGATTGGTGGCGCAACCGGGGTTACTGCGTAACTGTTCTCAGCGATTGGTCGCTGATGTGCGTGAGCGAAACAGCCGTGCTTATGTCGGACCGTGGCATGCTGTCTGATGCGGCGCGACGAAGGCTTTCAAGAAAATGGCAACAGTCAACTTAGGAGACTTGAGATCATGAGCACAGACCCCGAACCGCAATCAATGTGGCGGCACGTCAAAAACCGCGGTCTGTATAGCGTCGATGGTTTTTGCACAATCGAGGCGACGATGCAGCGGGGCGTAATTTACACAGCGCAGTGTGACGGCAGTGTATGGGTCCGCCCGTTGGCAGAGTTTATGGACGGCAGGTTCACACCGCTTGAAGACGACAACTAGAGGAGCGTGCCTATGACGGTTAAGAGGTCGAGCGATCATGAAGTGCTGGACACGCTTTACGACGCGCTCCAGATCTGGAAGCAAGGCAAGCTGAGCGCTGAAAGCGTTTGTCTGATCCTTCAGGCCGAGCTTGAGCCAAGCGTCCTGACGGACGCTGATCGCAATTGGGCGATAGCGGAAGCTAAGCGCCTGCGCCTGCAGACCAAATAAGGAGACTTTGCCTGTGAAGGTAGAGCCGATTAGCAAAGGCGAGGCTACGAGGATGGTTGTGGCGCATCACTACATGCACCGTCGCCCTCCCATCTCATTTGCTTATGGCTTAATTGTTGACGGTCGCACGTTGGGAGTCATTACATTTGGCACCCCCGCCAGCAATCACATGCTGGTCGGCGCATGTCCTTCTAACCCGGCATGCGTCATCGAATTAAACCGCATGTGGTGCTGCGACAGTCTGCCGAGAAATACTGAAAGCTGGTTCTTGGCGAGAGCGCTTTCCCATGTGCCACCTCGCATTGTTCTGAGCTATGCCGATACAAAGGAAGGGCACATGGGGCACGTCTACAGGGCGTCAAATTTCTATTATGCCGGATGGACTGACATGGAGCGCAAGACGGCACGGTTTGACTACATCACGCCCGGCATGCACACGCGCGACGCCTTCAGAAAGGGTGAGCGGCGCTTTACTGAGAAGGTGCGCCGTGTTCCAAAAGTGCGCTACTGGACAGTAACCGGGGACCGCCGAGAAAAGCGCAGGCTGCGCGGTAAATGCCAGTGGCCCGTTATGGACTGGAAGTTGACGCCGCCGCCGACTGAGCACAGGCAGATTACGAAAATAGAAGCATCAAGATAGGAGAGTTGAAGCGATGACACGGCGAGAAATTATTGCGCGTAGGCTGCTTGAGATTGCGGCTGCGCACTCTGTTAATGCCACCCATGGCTGGGCGTCTCACACATGCGAAACGTTGTCTGAGGCTGCAAGGTTGCTGCGCGGATGGCCTGAGCCAAACCAAGACGCAGGAAACGCCGGGGCGGAGTTAAGCACGGCTGAATGAAAAGGAGCGTGCCGTGGGTTCTGAACTGTTTACGCCAGAAGATGTTCGCGAGATTTTGCGTGCCGCTTGCGAAAAAGCTGGCGGACAAAAGGCGTGGGCTGACAAGCATGACGTTTCGTCGGCTTACGTGTGCGACGTGTTGCAGGGCAGGCGTGAGCCGGGTCACATGATCCTGCGAGGACTGCGAATGCGACGGCTTGTGCGCTACGGCGACATGCCGGTTCAAAAATAGGAGGCTTTGTTATCCCTACAAATCAAAAAACCCGGCTAGCGATGCCCTTGCTAGCCGGGTCAAGTTTTCCGCTAAACTAAGATACGTCTGGCTACTCAACCCTCAATCAAATCGGTTTTCCGCATTGCCTATGGTCGGGCAAGGCGGGGTGCCCAGGATGGGCGGTATTCGACGGATTGACCGTCAAATTCATTTAGACGCCAGCAATTCCGCCACTCCGGCGCTCCTGCATTCCCAGCGTTGCACCTTCCAAGCTGGATGCGTGCCAGACCAAATTGCGACCTGCGACTGAGACATCATGCAGGCGTATGGCGTGGCAGCCTCGACCATGACCGTTATTCGGTGAGTGCTGCACCACTGGGCGATTGCCATGCAGGCGTAAATCGAGACTATCATGGTGCAGCACTCCAGGCTTAGAATGGAATTTCGTCGTCAACCAGTTCGCGTGACGGTTCTGTTTTTGGCTTTGCTGGCTCTGCCCTTTGCTTTGGAGCGCGAACACGGGTTGCCATTGTCCTTTCGCCTTTAAACTCGACTTCGGTTTCAAAAAGGACGATTTCCTTGCCGCGCCAATCCGATGTTTCGGAACCGTAGAGGCGAGCGATTTCGTTCGCATTTGTCTTGTTGAGCGCAAGGCCCTTTTCTAGAATGTCAGGCAATGACGAAGCCGAGAAATAAACGACCGGCTTGTGCTCTGCATCGCGGCCTTGGCCGAGTGTTTCCATTTCGACCTTATCGATTTTGACGAGTGCGGGTCCAGCGGTGAAATCGCTGCTTTTGACGTACTTGCTCGGATACATTTGATTGATGTTCATTGCTGTTCAGTCCTGTTCGGTAAAAGGGGCCAGCCGTTTTACGGGCTGGCCAGTCTAGGGAGGAAACGCCCGAGTATGGGCCTGTTGAGCGCTGATTATTTATCAGCGCAATCTGAATTATCTTTAGATCTGTATTCTTCTTTCTCGCCCGGCCAATAGTTTTTGTAGGGGTTTTTGTATTTAGCAGGCATCGAAACGGTTTTCTCTCTGTTTGCCTGTTGTTCTCTGCGTCGCCTATCAACTTTGGCCTGAAGAAGGGCAGATATTTTGGGCTCGCTCATCGTGCCGTCTCGCCCTGAAACGGTTTGTAGAAGCGAAAATCAAACCAGCGGCTGATTGCGGCTCGGCGTGCCAGCTTGCGTTCAATTGACGGACCGTCATGAGCAGGCAGAGCCGCCTCGATATCGTCCTGCAAATGGCGCTGCTCGTAGCCCAATTCCACAAAGACCGGCTCTCCGTCTTCGTCGCGGCACATCAGCTCCAAACGGTCAACGCTCCAAGCGTCTCCGTGCAATTCCTCGCGCTCGATATGAGCGATACCGTCAAAGCAACCGGCGAAACATCCCGGCGCTATCTCGATCATGAGGTTTTCGAATTTATGCTGCATGGTGGTTCCTTTTGCTTTTTCGCCCCGGCACCTACGCGGAACCTTATGGGCCGGGGCCGGGGGATGACTGCCTCTCGACGACAACAAACATAATTCACAATCCGTTAAGTGGTCAAGCGCAAAAAGGCGTTTTCCCGCGTAAAAATTTACAACTCGCTAACCTGTTGAAAACTCTTGATTGTGTGGATTAGGCGTCAAAACGGTGGCGATGTCTCGCGCTCCTATGTATCATTTGAGCATGTGTTGACGGCTCTGAGGGGGGCTCATAATGGCTTGGCTTCGCGCATGGCGCGCATGGCATCTACAACGGCATATTTTAAGCCGCTGGGGTCGCCTCGATAAATCCAATCAAGCGTTAAATCATAAGTATCAGCTATCGATATGGCTGCTGCCACGGTCGGTAAGCGCTTGCCGCGCTCATACTGATTGTATGCGCTGGGATGTAGACCAGCGCGCGAGCTAAATGCGTCTTGATTCAGCCCAAGCGCCTCGCGCGTGATGCGTAAACGTTCGCCAATTTGCGCCATGTGATGAGCTTCTTTCGGTGTGGCCATCGCATAAGACTCCACCCCCAAGCAATTAACAGTTTATCACGATTACACCCCTTGACAACGATTAACAATTTGTTAGGAATAGTCACATGAGCAACACAAAGATAATCCGAGATGTTGAAGGGCTAATCGCGATGCTGGGCGGCCCTACAAAGGCATCTTATTGGGCTGGGTGCAGCGTCCCCGCTGTCTGCATGTGGCGCACCCGCGCAATACCCACGGGCTACCACTACAGGCTTGACCGCGAGGCCCGGAAGCGGGGCTACGCAATAGATCCTAAGTTGTTTGGAGTGGACGACGATGCAAATACAAGAGTGGACGGCCGAGCAGATCGGGCATCTGAAGGCGCTGGCGTCTAAGGGCTATTCCGACAGCGAAATAACAGCAAAGCTGAATGCCAAGTTTGGCACCAGCCGGTCGCGCAGTAGCGTCATCGGCAAGGCTAGGCGTGATGGCATCCGCATTGCCTGTGGTCGGCGGTATACGCCCGCTGCCAAGGCGTCCAAGCGCTGGGCTTATGCGCCGGGGTCGCGGCCATGAGGGGCTACACACATTGGACAGGAAAGCGCATCAAACGCCTGCGTGAGCTTGCCCCGTCTGGCCTGGGCACAGAAGCTATCGCAGACATAATCAATGCCGAGTTCGGGACGACTCATACTGTGCGTGCCATCAACCAAAAAGCGTCAGTGTTGGGCATACCTATTGCCCGCACGATCCGGGAGCCGAAACCACGAGAGCGCGCTCCACGGCTGTGGACGGATGAAGAAAATAGAATTGCACGCACCTTCCTTGCAAATGGCGCGTCTCCGGTCATGGTCAGTCTGGAAATATACGAGGCGACTGGCAAGTATCGCAGCGAATTCGCGGTTCGCGACCGGGCCCGGTTGAAGGGCTGGTCATGGGTTAAGCGTTTTAGGCGCTGGACACCGCAGGAAGACGCCGAACTGCGCTTCCTGCTGGCATCCGGGCTTGATCAGCAAGGCATCGCTGACGCTATGGGGCTGCCCAAAAAGCGCGTGAAACATCGCATGGGCAAGCTGCGTTTGTCAGTAAACCCCGTACCAAGATGGTCAGAGCTACGTAAGGCAAGACTGAAGGGCTTAGTGCAAGCCGGGTTGAGCGCTTCCGAGATTGGGGCGGCGATGGGCATTTCCAAAAGCACCGTGATTGGTCAGTGCAGTCGCCAAGGCTACAGGCTCGCTCTATCGCCTGGGCATAAGGCAACCAGGCATGTGTCAATGGGTGCCACCCATGGGGCGAGCTCATGAAAAAGCCAATCCCAAGCGAAGACACAGTGCATCGGGCCGTGCTGGCGCATCTGCGCATGCGGGCACCGAAAAGCGCTGTCATCTGGCACACGCCCAACGGTGGTAGCCGCAACGTGATTGAAGCTGCCAAGCTCAAAGCGATGGGCGTCATGGCTGGTTTCCCAGACGTGATGATCTGGCACGCAGGTAGCCTGTATGGTCTTGAGCTCAAGCGGGAGAAGGGCGGCAGGGTGTCAGCCAAGCAAGCCGAGTGCATGGCAGCGCTGACCCGTGAGGGCGCGCTCTGCGCTGTGGCGCACGGCGTCGATCATGCAATCGAGATTTTGGAAGGTTGGGGGCTGATCGGTTCCCAGAAAAGCAAAACCCGCGCTGGGAGTGAAGCAGCGCGGGTTTAATTGTGGGTGCGGACGGTTGGCAAGGAAAAACCATGACAACGAAAGGAAAGATAACATGACTGACGGAAAAAACAAGGGCTTTGTAAAGACGTACAGATGTGCGCTTGACCACCCGCTTTTCGCAGCTCAACCAGAGACGCTATCGGTCTGGATTCATCTTATCAGCGATGCGTCGTGGAAGCCGACGCGGCGCATGGTGAAGGGGCAGATGGTCAGCCTTGAGCGCGGTCAGCTAGTCGCGTCTCAGCGCTTTCTATCGCAGCGTACAGGCGTCTCAAGACAGCGAATCCGCACGATTTTGTCCAAACTTGTCAGTGAACGTGCCATTAAAATTTCCAACCCAGTCAGCAACCCAGCATCAGCAATCATAACTATCTGTAACTATGAAAGGTATCAAGACCAGGACGTAAGTGCTCAACCCAGTGATAAACCAGTCATCAACCCAACACCAACCCAAGAGCAACCCAGCATCAACCCAAATACAAGAAAGGTAAGAACTAAAGAAGGTAAAGAAGAAGAATATACGTGCGTTTTCGAAAAGTTTTGGAAGGCGTTCCCGAGGGAACGCAGGGTTGCCAAGCCAAAGAGCTTTGAGAAGTTCAAGAGCGTTGTTTCAAGTGGCGCTGCAACTGCTGACGATCTGGTTGAAGCGGTCAGATGCGGAAACGGCATTGACCCGGACTATCCACCCCAGCCCATGAGGTGGCTCAATGAGTCGCGCTGGAACGATGAGCCACAAGGCAAGAAAGCAATCGCTGCCAAAAAGCGCAAATCCGTTCAAGACCGGCCTGAGCCCGCCTGGATGACAATCCAGCGCGAGAACGGCAGGCGGCACGCCAGAGCAATGGGGGTGCCCGAACATGAAATCATATGATCACTGGGCTCTTTCAAAAGAGCTTTGTGAAAAGCTAGGTATTGAGCTTGATCGGTTTGATATCGGCAAACACAAAGCAAAGTGTCCAGTGTGCTCAGCCAAGAGAAGCAAGAAGAACCGATCAGTAAAGGTTCTGGCGATTTGGATTGAGCACGATTGGATCAATTGGTTTTGTATTCATTGCGGGTGGAAAGACTATGAACTATTTGGACGCGAAGATGGCCGAACTGCTGGAAACCAAGCGCGGCATATGCTGCGAGACGGCAGCGGCGCACGGGGTGATCAGCAACGGGAACCTGATCGGGTTCGAGTTTCGGGATCGCGGTCAAGTTCGCTACGTGAAGTGGCGCGGCAAAGAAAAAAAGATTTGGGCCGAACCGTCCGGCGAAACGCCGATGCTGTGGAACCTGGATTGTCTGCGCACGGGCGAACAGTGCGGGCTGCTGATCATCACGGAGGGGGAGTTCGACGCGCTGTCCTGGCTAACAGCGGGGGCAACACACGTTGTGTCAGTTCCTAACGGTGCCCCATCAAGGCCAGGCCATGGCGATGTCATACCGAGCGAGGATGACAAGTTCGCGTTCCTGTGGCACGGCGACGAACTGATTCCAGAACTGGCCAACATTCAGAAAATCATCCTGAGCACCGACAGCGATAAGCCAGGGCTGATTTTAGCTGAAGAATTGGCTATCCGGCTCGGCAAGCGGCGCTGCCACGTTGTCGAGTATCCAGACGGCTGTAAAGACGCAAACGAGGTGCTGATCGAACATGGCGTTGATGGTGTTTTAGCGTTGCTCGATAGCACAAAAGCCATTTGGCCGTCTGAGCTTGTTCCAATCACTGAAATTGCCGCCAATCCGTTTTCTGTGGCGCATTCCACGGGCTGGGCTGGGCTTGATGATCATATGCGGATCGTACCGCCAGAGCTTTGCGTGATCACCGGGCTGCCCAATGCTGGCAAGTCGCAATGGGTTTGGGCGCTGGCTGCCAATCTAGCCCGCAAGCACGATTGGAAATGCGCAATCCTGCAATTCGAGGACGGGGTAACGCGCATCAAAAGAACGTTGAACGATTACGCGCATCACTGGCGGTCAGAAGTCGGTGACGCTGACGATTGGATGCGGCGGCATTTCTACATGCCAATTCCAGACGATTCGGCGGACGTGGAAGGCTCTGACAAGTCCGTGGCGTGGATCTTAGACCGGATGGAAGAAGCCGGTTGGCGGCACGGTTGTAGGGCGGTGATCATCGACCCATGGAACGAAATAGAACACGATTGGAAACCGGGCGTAGCGGAACACCTCTACATTTCCAGAATGTTGAAACTCATCAAGGCCAAGGCCCGCGAATACAGCTTGGCGGTTTTTCTGGTGGCGCATCCGACAAAAGCCGCCGCCGACAAGGGCATTGAAGATTTGACGCTGTGCGATGTTTCGGGCGGGATGGCCTGGAATGCTAAAGCTGATCACGGCGTGGTCATGGCCAGGGCAGAAGAAAATTCAGACGAAATACATGTTCGCGTGAGCAAGAGCCGGGACCAGTCGCAGATGGGCTTCCCAGGCATCGTGACAATGCGCTTTCTCGCTGATCGCGGGACATACGAATTTGTTTGCAAAGGCACCTACAGCCCACAGGAGGTCCAGGAATGAACAACGATGAAGATATGGTCGAGATTGCTTGCGCATTAGAGGCGGAAACCGATCTGGCCTACGGCATCAAGGAAGATGACGAAATGATTTGGCTGCCTAAGTCGCGCTGCGAATTTGATGTCGTCAAATCGATCATGTGGGTGCCTGAGTGGTTGGCTGAGAAAAAGGGGCTGATCTGATGGAAACACAATTTGACGGCGAAACCTACGACGAATCCCGCGACGGCCTTCGCTTGCATCGGCAGCTTCAAACCGTATTCGATGCCATCAAGGATGGCAGGTGGCGAACCTTGCACGCCATCGCAGAGCAGACAGGCGAACCAGAGGCCAGCGTATCGGCGCGGCTTAGGGATCTGCGCAAGCCGAAGTGGGGAGGGCATGTCGTTGAGCGCCGGTATATCGCGCAAGGGCTTTGGGAATATCGGCTGGAGGCGGGGGAATGACCGACCTTTCCGAATATTCCGAATACCAACTGTTCCGCCACTTCGGCAAAACAACCACGGAGATTGCCGCCATCAAGGGCATACCAGAACACGAAGCGGATAGACGTAGATTGCAACAAGCGAGGGATTCTTATGCAAGGCACCGCACAAGTCGTTTCGATTGTCAGGGCGAGAACATCAAAGTCGAGGACAAAGGACAGAAGTCCGGCTGCTGATATTGTTTCTGGCCTACGCGCCGATGGCCTGTTGCCGTTCCGCGTGAGCCTATCGCTTGAGGAAGCGTTTCCATTGGCCTACTACCTCCGAGACGTGGCGGCCCCTTGGGGATCATCAGGCGCGCTTGCTCCACCCGACTTACAAGCAGAGCCTTGTTTCTCGGCAGGCCCGAAAGCGCGGCAACCGAAAATCCCTAGCCAAGCCGCCCAGAGGGTTGAACTGGCACGGTCTCAAATGCGAGATCATGAGATTGCAATTTTCCAATGGATGGATGAGGCTAGAGGCCGGTCAAACGTCACTCTCGCAATGGCCGGGGCTGAATGGTGCCCGTTCCTGTACGAGGGCGAAAAGGAAAACAGAGCGGTGGCAACAGGGATGCTCAAGGCAGCCTGTCGGACGCTTGCAGTGGCGTATAAATTCCCGGCTTATCATAATCAACGACCCCCAAGCCGATGAGATGGCTTGACAAAAAGGCCCGGACCTCGTACTGATTTGGGCAGGATGAAGATAAACCCGCTAGGCTTAACCGCCGAGGCGGGTTTTTTCGTGGGGAATCAAATGGTTACGTCATATTTGGCAATTTTAGCATTGCTCGCCGCTGTAGGAATTGTTGCTTATTTCGCGGTCAACATGAAATGACCGACCCGCTCCACATCGTAATTGCCTGCGCCCTAATCGGGGCTGGCCTGGGCATCCTCACATATCCAGTCATTTACGGGCTGCCTTCATGGTGACTGATCAAGTTACGCTTTATCTTTTCTGCTGGCTTATCGCACAAGCGATTTTGGCTGTGACGATTGCCGAGCTTGAGGCATGGCGCGATAGCCGCCGTGACTGACGCCTATCTGATCGAGACCGGGCTATTGGTCGGCTTTTCCATTCTTGTGGGCACTACCACTATCGTTCTGACCGCGTTTGCGGCAGCACTCGTTATCGCATTGCTACCGGAGGATTCCGAATGAACCAGATTATCGCCCTATCGCTCGTGCTCTGCGGCCTGATTGCCGTTGAAATCGCCTATCCGTCTACGGACGTCGCCCGCGCTAACGAGGCCGTTGAAATTGCCACGTATGCCGACTTTTGCCCAAACTGAGGATCGCGTCATGAACATGACTTTCACGCCACAGGATTTGCTACTTGGGGTGGCCTTTGTCGCCATTGTCGGCTTCCTCCTCTGGTACCTGGCGTCAAACCGAAACCAATTCCTCGCGCTAGACTTCTCGCTCTTGGATGATGTGACCGCCAGACTCATCCAGATCGGTATTGCCGTCTCCATCGCCGCCATCATCGTTGCAGCCATTATCACGGCCATCTTCCCAGCCTGGGCTGTTCGGATCAACGGCTTGGGTGCTCAGGAGTTGCTGTACTTGGCCGGCGCATTCTGGCTTGTGCAGCACGCTACGATCAAGAGGGGTTGAGTATGATTTACAACAAGCTCCAAGCCGATTTCGCCACGCTTGCCGCTATCGAGCAGGCAGCTTCATCGCTTGAGATGAACGACCTGACCATTAACGTAGGTCAGACGCGCATCACGGTTGGCATTGATGACCCGAACCGGAATGGATTGGACAAGGCCGTGCGCGAGTTCTGCTACCACGCCAAGACGGCAGCGCAGGAGCGCATCGACGTGTCGCTGATGGAATACAAGGCCGAGCCATACGACCCTGAGACGCCCGAGTTCAAGGCGGGGGAGGAAGCGGCATGACGCACGTTAAAGTAGTAAAATCTAGTAAAGAATAGCAATCATGGCAGCTAGAGGCGCAAAACCAGGGGAAAGACGCGGCGGACGCAAGGCAGGCGTGCCCAACAAGGTTGGCGCAGAGGTGCGAGCTATTGCTGGCAAGTACACAAAAGATGCAATTGAGCGTCTTGCTTTCTTGATGAAGAACGCAGAAAGCGAGCAAGCACAGGTAAGCGCCTGCAAAGAGCTTCTAGACCGTGCGCATGGCCGCCCAGCCCAGGCTGTAACCGGCGAAGATGGTGTTGGACCAGTTAAGCTGGAAATCGTATGGGCCGGATCGAAAGGGTAGAAATACCCTATGCCCCGCGCGATCAGTTCAACGACTTCCACATCAGGTCACAGCGTTGGGCTTGCATTGCCGCTCATCGCCGCGCAGGCAAGACGGTCGCTTGCGTTAACGAGCTAATCAAGGGCGCGTTGCTCTGCAAAAAGCCCGACCCGAGGTTTGGCTACCTAGCGCCCTACTACGCCCAGGCTAAAGACGTGGCGTGGACGTATTTGAAGCAGTACACGGCCAACATCCCTGGCGTGGCAGTTAACGAAAGCGAACTCCGTGTTGATCTGCCCAACGGCGGCAGGGTGAGGCTATACGGCGCTGACAACTACGACCGGATGCGGGGCATTTACCTGGACGGCGTTATCCTGGACGAATACGCGGACATGGACCCGCGCGCCTGGCCTGAGGTAATCAGGCCAGCGCTATCGGATCGCAAGGGCTGGGCAACGTTCATCGGCACGCCGAAGGGCCGCAACGCTTTCTATTTAATGATGCAAGATGCGCATAAGTCTGACGATTGGTTTGCTGCCATCTTGCGGGCGTCTGAGACGGGACTCGTAGAAAAGGACGAGCTAGACGATGCCAGGCGCATGATGACGCCTGAGCAGTACGAGCAAGAATATGAATGTTCATTCGAAGCTGCGCTTGTCGGGGCTTATTACTCGAAGGAAATGGCCGATCTGGCCAAATCGAAGCGCATTCGCTCTGTCCCGCATGATCCGGCTTATCCTGTGCAAACAGGCTGGGATCTTGGTCTAGACGACAGCACGGCAGTTTGGTTTGTGCAGATGGTCGGCTCTGAAGTGCGGGTAATCGACTACTTCGAAACAAACAACACGAGTCTAACTGAAATCGTCCGAACGTTGAAAAACGAATACCCCTACAACTATGGCGAACACTACTTTCCGCACGACGTTGGGCAGCGCGAACTAATGACAGCGAAATCACGCAAGGAAAGCATCGAGGCGCTAGGGCTTCGTGATATTGTTGTTGCGCCTCAGTCGCCAGTTATGGACGGCATCAACGCGGCTCGCATGCTGTTGCCGCGCTGTGTGTTCGATGAAACGAAGTGCGAGCATGGGCTTGAGGTTCTACGACAGTACCGGCGTGAATGGGATGACAAGTTAAAGGCATTTAGGCAGCGCCCTCTACATGATTGGGCATCGCACGGTGCAGATGCTTTCCGCACGCTGGCGATGATGCTACGCCCTGCAATCAAAAGGTCCAGCGAACGTCGCCGGCCAAATCTGGGGTTGACTACGGTAAAACATGGAAACAATGGAGCGGGATGATGGATAAGAACGAGATCATTCGTGCCGCTTATATCTGCATTCGCAGGTATCGTGAGGGCGGGCTACCGGACGACGGCGAACTGGTTGACGGGCTACTTGATGTCATGGCTGAGAAGATAGCCAAGGCCAACGGCGAAGACGTCCAAGACTCGATAGATGATGTCAGCAACATGCTGGCATTGGAACGCAAGATGATTGCGCTTGAGACAAAGCGGATGAAGCGCGAAGTGGAATCTTCACTAGGTATTGGAAGTATGTACAGGCGTCCGCCTGTTGACGTTGGCATTCAGGAGGTTTTCGCCAAGTATGATTGGCTCCACATTAACGCCTTTAAGGGTAACAAAAACTAACCATGGCGCTTGAAGAACACGTCCTGCTCAAAATCCTAAAGGAGGAGGAGCAGGACGCCTCTGCCTACTACGACAGCGAGTTAGCTGAAATTCAGGCAGAGGCCATGCGGCGCTATCATGCCCAGCCGTATGGAGTAGAACGCGAGGGCCGTTCGCAAGTCGTCACCCACGATGTTGAAGACACCATTAACTGGATGCTGCCCAAGCTGATGAGGACGTTTCTTGCGTCTGACGAGATGGTTTCAGTTGAGGACGATGCGACCGACGACGAGGGCAGCGCCGAAGATATTGCCGGGTATCTAAGCCACGTCTATTTCAAAGACAATCGCGGCTCTCATAACCTGCATGACTACTGCTTTGACGGTCTGTTGCAGCGTATCGGCGTGCATCATGTAATATGGGCAGATCCACAGCCCAAAACGCCGAAGCTGTTCGAAAACATCATGCCCGAACAGATGATGAAGTTCGAGCAAGACCCGGAATGGAACATCCTTTCGGTTGAGCAAAACGAAGACGGCACGTTTAGCTGTGAATGCCAGCACACGCCGCGCGTTGGCCGCGTTGAGATCGAGATTGTACCGCCAGAGGAATATGCGTTCTCGCGCCGTGCCAAGTCTGGCGAGACGTGTGACTACAAGCGCCGCAAGCGCGAGTATTACCTGGGCGACCTGATTGCCGAAATGCCGGAATCGCGGGAGCTTCTGCTATCCATCGACGGCACTGCGAATGCTGACGATGATGAGGAATCAGATAGCGATGCCCGCAAATACGAGCGCTTCCCCGATGAGCCTAGTAACGAAAGCAAATCATCGTCCGATCATGTCGCGCGCCGCAAGGTGTGGCTGACTGAGGAAGAAATTCGAATCGACTTTGACGAAGACGACATTGTTGAACTGCGCTGCATTAAGCGTGTTGGCGATGTCATTCTTGAAAATATCGAGATCGAGCGCAGCCAGTTCTACGAGTGGTCGCCCATTCGCGTCTCGCACCGCATGGCGGGCCGTTCCATTGCCGATACGCTTATAGACATCCAGCGCATTCGAACGGACATCACGAGGCTTGCTCTTGACGGGCTTTCCCAGGCGCTTGTGAGCCGCACGGCGGTCAACCTTAATCAGGTGCATGATGACGGCCTAGACGCGCTGTATGATGCTGACATTGGCGGCGTAGTTCCGACGAAGGGCGACCCGCGCGAGATTATCATGCCGCTGACATCGCCTGATGTCTCAGGCTCTGCACTAACGATGCTTGAGTATTGGGATCAGCGCAGCGAGGAAGCCAGCGGCGTAACGCGGCATTCGCAGGGCTTGGCACCCAAGGCCATCACAGAGACGGCAAGCGGTATCGCGGATCTGCAAGCGGCCGCAAACGAGCGCATCGAACTTGTCGCGCTGTGGCTCAAGTACGGCCTTGAGGAAGTATTCACGGGCATTCATCGCTTGCTAGCAGCGCATCAGGATGCGCCGCGTACGGTCAAGACCAACGGCAAGCCTGTGCAGATCGACCCGCGTTTCTGGTCTGAAGATGCTTCGGTAACGATCCACGTCGGCACGGCTGCTGAAGACCGGGATAAGAAACTACAGAAGTTGGCGTTGATTGCTGCAAAGCAAGAGCAGATCCTACAGACGGCAGGCCCAGGCAATCCGCTGGTGACGCTGCAACAATATCGCAACACGCTGGGGTTGATGTCTGAAGTCATGGGCTTCAAAGACGCTACCCGCTTCTTTGCGGAGATCCCCGAGGATTACCAGCCGCCCGAGCCTCCGCCAAATCCAAAAGAGGCAGAGGCGCAAGCCAAGCTGCAAATGGAACAGCAGAAAGCCCAGGCCGATGCCCAGCTTGCACAACAGAAAGCGCAGTTCGACGCTCAACTTAGACAAGCCGAGTTTGCCGAGCGCACGAAGGCAGAGCAGATCAAGGCCGACACTGACCGCGCCATTGCAGAAATGAAAATGCAGTCTGAGCATGCGATTGCTCAGATGCGTATTGCAGCCGAGCGCGAGATTGCACAGGAGCGGCTATCGGCTGAAATGGACTTGGCACGGATGCGGGCACAGCAGGAAACCGAACTGGCACGCGAGCGGAACAGCATGCAGGCCAGCGTCGCGGCTCAGAAGGTTAGCCAGACGAATGGCGTGAAGGGTTACAGGCCCGGAGGGGACATCAGCAAGTGACAAAAGACGATATGCAGAAGCTGGCGGTTACGATTATGCGGGCAGTTTACGGCTTGGATAGTCCAAGCTGCGTGCATGACGATGGCGAGGGCGGAATTGATCTTGAATATCGCTGGGGCGGGAAGGCATCAAGAGTCCGCATCAGCGCTGGCGAGATCCGCATGAACAACACCAAACACACGGCACTCAGTATCGCGAAGTTCCGAACACGAGAGGCGTCAGACGCGATATTCGGTCGGGAATGGCGAGGGCGTCGCGCTTGGCAACATCAGGACGCTGATAACATTGGCGCGCATTACCAAGGCGCATGACCCGCCGCACAGCCTCTGACCGCGAAGATGCGTTGTATCGCGAGCGGGATGAAGGCGAAGGCGCGCGCATCTTGATCGAGACGCAAGCCGTAACTGATTGGTTCAAGTCTCAGCGCCTCACGCTGATTGACGCGATGGTCGCCTGCAAGCCGGACGATGACGACGGCAGGCGAGATAAAGCACTGCAACTCAAAGCCCTAGATAGTCTGAGAGCTTCGCTATCCGCGAAAGCTAAGGCGGGAGCGCGGGCACAGGAGAAGTTAGACAATGGAAAATCTTGACGGCGGACAAATGGAACAGGACGGCTCGCTTGATTCAGCAGTCGCTAACATGCCCGACATCACGGCGGACGATCCTAAGCCAGCCGCGCCACGCGCTGAAAACGGGCGCTACGCCAAGGCAGACGCTGCCGGCGAAGTTGCTGGTGATCAGCCGGAAGCCGAAGATGAAAGCGCTGACGCGACCGAAGACGAAGAATCGCCTGTTGAAGCGAGAGCGGATGACGCGGAAGCCGAAGACGATGACGATTATGTTGAAATCCCAGGCGAGGAAGGCCAAGAGCCGACCCG
>QGCW01000038.1_pt1 | contig 16510 bp, 11 predicted proteins | sample 4702261 | NCBI WGS metagenome assembly QGCW01 (sample SAMN08941162, study PRJNA450518) | Sediment metagenome, whole genome shotgun sequencing project. | biome: grassland soil; feature: grassland; material: soil; isolation source: soil 14 days enrichment with methanethiol ...
TGTTATAGAACAAATTAATAAGCGCCTTGGCGCAAATCCAGTAGTAATGCAATTACCAATCGGATCAGAAGAAACCTTTGAAGGTGTCGTTGATTTGGTTCGAATGAAAGCTATTTACTGGAATCAAGAAGACCTCGGTGTTACATACCAAGAACGAGATATTGATCCTGCTATGCTCGCAGATTGTGAGCACTACCGCGAAAAGCTTGTAGAAGTCGCTGCTGAAGCCAATGAAGAGTTGATGAATCGCTATCTTGAGGATGGTGAGTTGTCAGAGCAAGACATTAAGCAAGGCATCAGGTTACAAACGTTAGCTAATGAGGTCGTTCCTGCTTTTTGTGGCTCAGCATTCAAAAATAAAGGTGTTCAAGCCTTACTTGATGCTGTCGTTGAATATATGCCATCACCGGATCAAGTTCCTTCTATAGTTGGTCATATAACCAGCGATGAAAAGGCAACCAGAATCTCAAATGATGAAGAACCTTTTGCTGCGCTTGCATTCAAAATTGCTACAGATTCATTCGTTGGAACGTTAACTTTCTTCCGAGTTTATTCTGGTGTCCTTAAAACCGGCGATGCTGTATTTAACCCTGTTAAAGGCAAAAAAGAACGTATAGGGCGTCTTGTTCAGATGCACAGTAATCACCGTGCCGAATTGACTGAAGTAAGGGCGGGTGATATTGCTGCTGCGATTGGCCTTAAAGATACAACAACAGGTGACACATTATGTGATCCCAAGCATGTCATTACACTTGAAAGAATGGAGTTCCCTGATCCTGTTATTTCAGTTGCTATTGAACCGAAAACAAAAGCGGATCAAGAGAAAATGAGTGTCGCTTTAGGCAAGCTGGCTAAAGAAGATCCATCTTTCCACGTGTCAACAGATGAAGAGTCAGCGCAAACAATTATAGCTGGTATGGGTGAGTTACACCTTGATATCATCATCGACCGTTTGAAAAGAGAGTTTTCTGTTGATGCCAATGTTGGTGCGCCACAAGTCTCTTACCGCGAAACAATCAGAAAAACAGTCGAGGCTGAAGGTAAGTTTGTGCGCCAAAGTGGTGGTCGTGGTCAATATGGACACGTTTGGTTACGGTTAGAACCACAAAAGACAGGTGCTGGCTATGCCTTTGAAAATGCGATTGTAGGCGGATCAGTACCAAAAGAATTTATTTCATCTGTTGATAAGGGTATACAAGAGCAGATGAAAAATGGTGTAATAGCTGGCTACCCAGTAGAAGATGTTAAAGTGGTTTTGTTCGATGGTTCATATCACGATGTGGATTCGAATGAGATGGCATTCAAGGTTGCTGGTGCAATGGGTTTCAGAAACGGCGCATTAGAAGCTAATCCTGTTTTACTGGAACCGATGATGAAAATCGAGGTGGTGACACCGGAAGAGTATATGGGCGATGTGATGGGAGACCTGAATCGTCGCCGTGGCCTGCTAGCTGGGATGGATGATTCCCATGGGGGCAAAGTAATAAATGCTGAGGTGCCGCTGGCTGAGATGTTTGGCTATGCAACTGATTTACGTTCTGCAACACAAGGTCGAGCGACATACTCAATGGAGTTTGCTCGTTATGCAGAAACACCTAACAACGTGGCCGATGCGGTCATTAGTAAAACAAGATAACAATATAGTTAAGTGAGGTAGACGAAATGTCCAAGGAAAAATTTGAAAGAACGAAGCCACATGTCAATGTTGGCACAATAGGTCACGTAGACCATGGTAAGACGACGTTGACAGCTGCGATTACGAAAGTAATGGCGGAAGCCTCAGGCGGCGTGTTCAAGAATTACGCGGATATTGATAACGCACCTGAAGAAAGAGAGCGTGGTATTACGATAGCGACAGCGCACGTTGAATATGAAACAGCGAACCGTCACTACGCCCACGTAGACTGCCCGGGACATGCTGACTATGTTAAGAACATGATCACTGGTGCGGCCCAAATGGACGGCGCGATATTGGTTGTAAACGCAGCTGATGGCCCGATGCCACAAACCCGTGAACACATTTTGTTATCACGTCAGGTAGGTGTTCCTTACATTGTTGTTTACCTCAACAAAGCTGACATGGTTGATGATGAAGAATTGATTGAGCTTGTTGAAATGGAAGTACGTGAACTATTAGATTCATATGACTTCCCGGGTGATGACACACCGATTATTGTAGGTAGTGCATTGAAAGCCCTTGAAGGTGACACAAGTGACATTGGTGTACCTTCTATTATGAAACTTGCAGAAGCGATGGATGACTACTTCCCAGAGCCGGAACGTGCTATTGATGGTGCTTTCTTGATGCCGATTGAGGACGTATTCTCTATTTCAGGTCGTGGTACAGTTGTGACAGGTCGTGTTGAGCGCGGTGTCATCAAAGTGGGTGAAGACATAGAGATTGTTGGTCTTAAAGACACACAAAAAACCACATGTACTGGTGTTGAGATGTTCCGTAAACTGCTAGACCAAGGTCAAGCGGGTGATAACGTTGGTGTTCTATTGCGTGGTACTAAGCGTGAAGACGTTGACCGTGGTCAAGTATTGGCACATCCGGGTACTATCAAGCCGCATACACAGTTTGAAGCGGAAGTTTACATTTTGTCGAAAGACGAAGGTGGACGTCATACACCATTCTTTAATGGTTACCGCCCACAGTTTTATTTCCGTACCACAGACGTGACAGGCGCTTGTGAATTGCCATCAGGTGTAGAAATGGTTATGCCTGGTGACAACGTTAAGATGGACGTTACCTTGATTGCACCGATTGCGATGGAAGAAGGCTTGCGCTTTGCGATTCGTGAAGGCGGTCGCACCGTAGGTGCAGGTGTCGTTAGTAAAATCACTGAGTAAAAAGAATGCCTAGCCGGAATTTGGAGTTCGGCTAATTTTTCGGCATATGTTAGGCCAGTAGCTCAATTGGCAGAGCGACGGTCTCCAAAACCGTAGGTTGGGGGTTCGATTCCCTCCTGGCCTGCCATTTTGTCTTCTTCGAGATTAAATAAGATAACGAATAAGAATGGCAGATAATATTAAATTAAGTGTCGCAGTCATCATGATGGTGGTCGCGATAACTTTGTTTTACACCTATACAGAGTACTCGACGTTATTGAGAGTTTTAGGCTTGCTTGTAGTGGCAGGCTTAGCTTTATTTGTTTCATCAAAAACGACTGTTGGTTCAACAGTGCTTAGTTATATCGGTGATACACAAGTTGAAGTGCGTAAAGTTGTCTGGCCAACACGTCAGGAAACATTACAAACAACATTAATTGTAATTTTGATGGTTATGTTGGTTGCATTGATGCTCTGGGGCTTTGATTCATTACTAGGCTGGGCTGTTCGCTCACTAATGCTATAAGGAAGATGTAATATGAGTAAGCGTTGGTTCGTGATACAGGCTTTTTCTGGTTATGAAGCGCAAGTCAAGCGTTCGCTCGAAGAGCGGATATCACGTTTTGGTTTAGAAGATAAATTTGGCGACGTCCTTGTCCCTACTGAAGAAGTAGTTGAGATGAAAGAAGGACAAAAGCGTAAAAGCGAACGTAAGTTCTTTCCTGGCTATGTCTTAGTAAATATGGAAATGGATGATGAGACGTGGCACGTAGTCAATGACTTACCACGCGTTCTCCGTTTTATTGGTGGTTCTGGCGATCGTCCAGCACCAATTTCAGAAGCTGAGGCAAATCAGATCTTGCAACGTGTACAAGAAGGTGTAGAAAGCCCACGACCCAAAGTCTTGTTCGAACCTGGTGAGGTTGTTCGTGTCATTGATGGACCATTCAATGATTTCACTGGTGTTGTTGAAGAAGTTAATTACGATAAAAGCAAAATTCGTGTTGAAGTGGTCATATTTGGCCGTTCGACCCCTGTTGAACTTGAGTTTAGTCAAGTTACAAAAGGTTAGTTAGTGTCCGGTAGTGACTGTTAATACCGGTTTTTAGTGGGGAGCCGAAAGGCGTTTGTACCCGAATAGGAGAATATAATGGCTAAGAAAATTGATGCCTACATTAAGTTGCAAGTGGCAGCTGGTGCGGCAAATCCTAGTCCACCTGTTGGTCCTGCATTAGGTCAGCACGGTGTGAATATTATGGAGTTTTGTAAAGCATTTAATGCCAAAACTCAAAACATGGAATCTGGATTACCTGTTCCTGTTGTTATCACAGTATACAATGATAAAAGTTTCACATTTATCACAAAAACGCCACCTGCTCCAGTTTTGCTTAAAAAAGCTGCTGGTTTGAAAAGCGGTAGTGGTCGTCCAAATACTGAAAAAGTTGGGACTGTGACACGTGCACAATTAGAAGAGATTGCCACGGTTAAAATGCCGGACTTATCTGCTAATGATATGGATGCGGCAGTAAGAACAATTGCTGGTACAGCACGTAGTATGGGCTTAAATACAGAGGGTGTTCAATAATGGGTGTTATGGGTAAAAGATCACGCGCAATCCGTGAAAAAATTGAGCCAGGTAAACTTTATCCTATTGATGAAGCACTGACATTCTTAAAAGAAAACGCGTCAGCCAAGTTTGTTGAGTCAGTTGATGTTGCGATCAATTTAGGCGTTGACCCTCGTAAATCCGATCAAGTCGTTCGCAGTGCTACCGTATTGCCTAACGGTACAGGTAAAACTGTACGTGTTGCTGTCTTTGCTCAAGGCGCAAATGCAGATGCGGCAAAAGAAGCCGGTGCTGATGTCGTCGGTTTTGAAGATCTTGCTGAGTCAATGAAAGGTGGTGATTTGAACTACGATGTCGTTATTGCATCACCTGATGCCATGCGTGTTGTTGGTACGCTTGGCCAAGTATTGGGTCCACGTGGACTGATGCCTAACCCTAAAGTTGGTACAGTAACACCGAATGTGGCTGAAGCTGTGACCAACGCAAAAGGTGGTCAGGTGCGTTATCGTACTGATAAATCAGGTATTATTCACTGCCCGATTGGTAATGTCAGTTTCGAAGTAGACGCATTAAGTCAAAACCTAAAAGCATTAGTAGAAGACTTGAACAAATTGAAACCAAGTTCTGCTAAAGGTGTTTATCTAAAACGCATAAGTGTTTCTAGCACTATGGGGGCAGGATTGACTGTTGATAAGTCATTTCTTGATTAAAAGAATTTGGACCGCCCAACCGTTAGGTTGGGTCGTCTAAGACCGCAGGCATGAAAGTTTAATTAATCATTTGATTGGCCTGCGCAGACGGGTTCAGCTGCAGAGTTTCTCTAGTTGAATACCGTAAGGTGAGAGGGGTATTAACTCCTCTTAGTTAGCAACCATCACTATTAAATAATAGTGACCCTAAGGAGGTAACTTAGGTGGCTCTAAATCTGGAAGGAAAAAAAGCTGTCGTTGCTGAGGTCGCTGAAATAGCGTCTACGGCCCATTCTGCCATTGCGGCGGAATACCGTGGTCTAACTGTTTCAGACATGACTGCGCTACGCGTTGCGGCACGCAATGAAAATGTTTATGTGCGTGTTATTCGTAACACACTAGCAAAACGTGCAGTGGAAAATACCGATTTCGCCTGTATGCAGGAAGGAATGGTAGGACCACTGGTATTTGGCTTCTCTATGGAAGACCCAGGTGCCGTTGCACGTGTTATGAGTGCGTTCTCAAAAGAGAACAGCAAATTGGAAGTAAAAATGGTTTCTCTTGATGGTAAGTTGTTACCAGCAAGTGATGTCGAAAGACTGGCCAAAATGCCTACTAAGGATCAAGCGATTGCTATTCTTATGGGCACGATGAAAGCGCCTGTTGAAAAATTTGTTCGCACTCTGGTCGCACCGACTAGCAAGATGGTTCGTACGCTCGCGGCTGTTCGCGATGCGAAAGAAGCAGCTTAAGGCTGTTTTAATTATTAATTCTGTAAGCTTGAATATAGGAAACTAACATGGCTGTATCTAAAGACGATATTTTGGAAGCGATTTCCAATATGACTGTTGTTGAGGTCGTAGATTTGATCGAAGCAATGGAAGAAAAATTTGGTGTAACTGCTGCAGCACCTGTTGCTGCTGCCGCTGCTCCAGCTGAAGGTGGCGCTGCTGCTGAAGAACAAACAGAGTTTGATGTTGTAATGACAAGCTTTGGTGATAACAAAGTAAGTGTTATCAAAGTTGTTCGTAGCATCACAGGCCTTGGCTTGAAAGAAGCGAAAGACATGGTTGAAGGCGCGCCTGCAACTATTAAAGAAGGTATTGAAAAAGCAGACGCAGAAGATCTTGTTAAGCAATTGACAGATGCTGGTGCTGCTGCTGAGCTTAAATAATTTAGCTCTTGATCGTGGGGCAATCGCCTCGCGACATAGAAAATGGCTGGTGATTTTATCACCGGCCTTTTTCCGTTACTGGTCAACCGTAAACTTGTTGACTAAAAACTAGAATATACAACTCCCTTCATACTAGTTGTCGGGATGTTATTTGAGGTGTAAATAAATGGCGTATACGTTTACCGAGAAAAAGCGGATCCGTAAAGATTTTGGAAAACGTCCAAGTATTTTGAAAGTTCCCAATTTACTTGCGACCCAGGTTAATTCGTATCAAGACTTCTTGCAACAAGGAATGTCTGCTGATGAGCGTGGAGATAAAGGTTTACATGCTGCGTTTGAATCTGTATTCCCAATCAAAAGTCATACAGGGATGGCTGAATTACAATACGTCAGTTATCGCCTAGGTACACCATCTTTCGATGTGAAAGAATGTCAATTACGCGGTGTCACATATGCTGCACCATTACGCGTAAAAATGCGTCTTGTTATCTATGACAAAGATGCCCCTGCAAAATCAAAAGTCGTAAAAGACATTAAAGAGCAGGAAGTATATATGGGAGAAATCCCACTAATGACAGAGAAAGGTAACTTTGTCATTAATGGAACGGAGCGTGTCATTGTCTCGCAACTCCACCGTTCACCAGGTGTGTTCTTCGATAGTGATAGAGGGAAAACTCACTCATCAGGAAAAATATTATTCAATGCGCGGGTGATTCCATACCGTGGTTCTTGGCTGGATTTTGAGTTTGATCCGAAAGATACGGTCTTTGTCCGTATTGATCGTCGCCGTAAACTGCCAGCCACAATACTTTTACGTGCACTGGGTTACAGCAATGAACAAATGTTGGATATGTTCTTCGAGCGTGAAACCTTTACTAAGAAAGGTGATCAATACGAGCTAGAACTGGTTCCAATGCATCTCCGTGGTCAGACAGTGCCATTTGAGATAAAAGATCCGGACGGTGAAGTTATTGTCGAGTCAGAGCGCCAAGTCACTGGCCGTCATGTACGTCGTATGGAAAAAGCAGGGATGACTAAACTGCTTGTTCCTGAAACCTACCTGATTGGTAAGGTTGTTGCGACCGACATGGTGGATACGGAAACTGGTGAGTTACTCGTTCCAGCAAATGCTGAAATTACAGAAGAAACATTAGAGATCTTCGCTCGATTCGGTATTACTACTATCCAAACAATCTACTCAAATGATTTAGATAACGGACCGTATATTTCTGACACCATCCGCTTGGATGAAACAACATCTGCATTAGATGCCAAAATTGAAATCTATCGCATGATGCGACCAGGTGAACCACCAACAGAAGATTCATCACAAAATTTATTCAATAATCTATTCTTCAGTAGTGATCGTTATGATTTATCCTCAGTCGGTCGAATGAAGTTTAACCGTCGTTTAGGCCGAAAAGAGCTTGAAGGCGAAGGTATCCTGTCAAACGAAGATGTTGTTGCCGTACTAGAAGAGCTGATTAATATTCGTAATGGACATGGAATCGTCGATGATATTGATCATTTGGGTAATCGACGTGTTAGAAGTGTTGGTGAAATGGCGGAAAACCAATTCCGCGTTGGCCTTGTCCGCGTTGAACGTGCTGTCCGTGAACGTTTGAGTATTGCTGAATCTGAAGGTCTAATGCCTCAGCAACTTATCAATGCAAAACCAGTTGCTGCTGCCATTAAAGAATTCTTCGGCTCCAGTCAGCTTTCACAGTTTATGGATCAAAATAATCCATTGTCAGAAGTCACGCATAAACGACGTGTTTCTGCTTTAGGCCCAGGTGGTTTAACACGTGAACGTGCTGGTTTTGAGGTGCGTGACGTACACCCAACACATTATGGCCGTGTATGCCCAATTGAAACGCCTGAAGGACCAAATATCGGTTTGATAAATTCATTGGCTGTTTATGCGCGTACTAATAAATATGGCTTTATAGAAACGCCGTACCGCAAGGTTATTGATGGTAAAGCAACGTCTGAAATTGAATATTTGTCAGCAATCGATGAAGGCGAATACAAAATTGCTCAGGCAACCATTAACCTTAATGATGAAAATGCCATTGTTGATAATATGGTGCCGTGTCGCCACCGCAATGAGTTTTCATTAACGCCGTCAGAACAAGTGCAATTTATGGACGTGTCACCACGCCAAGTTGTCTCTGTAGCGGCATCATTAATTCCATTCTTAGAACACGATGATGCTAACCGTGCCCTGATGGGGTCAAACATGCAACGTCAAGCAGTACCGACGTTACGTGCTGAGAAGCCCATCGTGGGAACAGGTATGGAACGTGTTGTTGCCACAGATTCAGGCGTAATGGTGACTGCAAAGCGTGGTGGTGTCGTTGACTCTGTTGACGCAAGCCGTGTTGTTATTCGGGTGAACGACGAAGAAGCTGGTGAATCAGATTCAGGCGTGGATATTTATAATCTGATTAAATATGCGCGTTCAAACCAGAGTACCTGTATCAACCAACGTCCGCTAGTCAAGCCTGGTGATGCTATTGCCAAAGGCGATGTGCTGGCTGATGGTCCGTCAACAGATAAAGGTGAGTTGGCATTAGGTCAAAACATCCTTGTCGCGTTTATGCCTTGGAATGGTTATAACTACGAAGATTCAATTTTGGTGTCAGAGCGTGTTGTCGAAGAAGACCGCTTTACAACGATTCATATCCAAGAGTTAAATTGTTTAGCGCGTGATACTAAGTTAGGTACTGAAGAAATCACCAGTGATATTCCGAACGTCAGTGAAAGTGCGCTGTCTAAGTTAGACGAATCGGGTATTGTTTATGTAGGTGCGGAAGTTAATCCTGGCGATATTCTGGTCGGTAAAGTCACACCGAAAGGTGAGTCTCAGTTGACACCAGAAGAGAAACTACTACGTGCTATCTTTGGTGAAAAAGCGGCTGATGTAAAGGATTCATCATTGCGTGTCCCTTCTAGTACATATGGCACAGTTATTGATGTTCAAGTCTTTACACGTGAAGGCGTTGAGAAGGATGATCGTGCTGTTGAGATTGAAAAAGCTGAGTTAGACCGAGTCCGTGGTGACTTACTTGATCAACACCGTATTATTGTTGAAGACGTTTTTGCTCGTTTAGAAAGAGTGTTGACAGGAAAAGTAGCTAAGAGTGGACCTGGCCTAGAAAAAGGTGCCAAGGTTACCAAGGCATACTTAAAGAAACTAGAACATGCCAAATGGTTTGAACTCAATATGGAGTCTGAAACCATCAATGCACAGTTAGAACATGCATCAGAGCAATTGAAACAATATCGTCAAGATATGGATCAGGCGTATGAAGTGAAGAAAGAAAAATTGACTTCAGGCCATGATTTAGCATCAGGTGTTCAACGCATGGTTAAGGTGTTCTTAGCTGTTAAACGTCGTATTCAGCCTGGTGATAAAATGGCTGGTCGTCACGGTAACAAAGGTGTTATCTCGAATATTGTTCCTGTGGAAGATATGCCTTACACCAAAGATGGTCGCCCAGTAGATATCGTATTAAACCCATTGGGTGTGCCCTCACGGATGAATATTGGTCAGGTCCTCGAGATTCATCTTGGTTGGGCTGCTAAAGGTCTGGGTTATAAGATCCAGGAAATGTTAGAACAGCAAAAAGAAGTCGCTGAATTACGTGAGTTCTTAGGGAAAATATACAATAGCAGTGGCAAGCAAGAAGATCTCGATACATTAACGGATGATGAAATCCTCGAGCTTGCATCGAACTTGACTGACGGTGTTCCGATGGCAACACCAGTATTTGATGGGGCAAAAGAACCTGAAATAAAAAGTATGCTTGAATTGGCTGGCTTACCAAGCAGTGGTCAGGCTATTCTCATTGATGGCCGTACAGGTGAATCGTTTGAACGTCCTGTGACTGTCGGTTATATGCATATGTTAAAACTGAATCACTTGGTTGATGACAAAATGCACGCCCGTTCAACCGGTCCTTATAGTCTGGTTACCCAGCAGCCACTTGGTGGTAAAGCACAGTTTGGTGGTCAGCGCTTCGGTGAAATGGAAGTTTGGGCATTGCAGGCCTACGGTGCTGCATATACCTTACAGGAAATGTTGACAGTGAAATCAGATGATGTAAACGGTCGTACACGGATCTATAAAAACATTGTGGATGGTGATTATCGGATGGATGCAGGTATGCCTGAATCCTTCAAAGTATTAACCCGGGAGATTCGTTCTCTTGGTATCGATATTGACTTGGTGGATGACTAGCTCAATCTCGTTTCTGAGTTGGTCTATTTACCCGATAATCAAAAACAAGCCTTATTAGGCTGCGGAGAAAAAAAATGAAAGATTTGCTTAATTTGATCAAGCAACAATCTCAACCTGAAGAGTTCGATGCTATCCGAATTGGTCTGGCATCACCCAAAATGGTTAGATCTTGGTCTTTTGGTGAGGTCAAAAAACCTGAAACAATTAATTACCGCACCTTCAAGCCAGAGCGTGAAGGTCTGTTCTGCTGTAAAATTTTTGGACCAGTTAAAGACTATGAATGTTTATGTGGTAAATATAAGCGTTTAAAACACCGTGGAGTCATCTGCGAAAAATGTGGTGTAGAAGTAACGATTGCTAAAGTACGTCGTGAACGTATGGGGCACATTGAGCTAGCGAGTCCTGTTGCGCATATTTGGTTCTTGAAGTCGCTACCATCACGGATCTCACTATTCTTAGATATGACATTACGTGATCTTGAGCGTGTATTGTACTTCGAGGCATTTATTGTTGTTGAACCAGGTATGACACCGTTAGAAAAAGGTCAGTTATTATCAGATGAATCTTACCTCAATGTGGTTGAGGAGTATGGTGATGAGTTTGATGCCAGAATGGGTGCTGAAGCCATTCAAGAGTTATTACGCAATATTGATATCGACCAACAGATTGAAACAATTCGTAGTGATATTGAAGCGACGAACTCAGAAACAAAAATTAAAAAGCTCACTAAGCGTCTGAAATTGATGGAGGCTTTCCAAGAGTCTGGTAACAAACCTGAGTGGATGGTAATGGAAGTACTTCCTATATTACCACCTGATTTACGTCCATTGGTCCCACTCGATGGAGGTCGTTTTGCAACATCAGATTTGAATGACCTGTATCGTCGTGTCATCAATCGTAACAACCGTTTAAAACGCCTGTTAGATTTAAATGCACCTGACATCATCGTACGTAATGAAAAACGTATGCTGCAAGAGTCAGTAGATGCGTTGCTGGATAATGGCCGTCGTGGTCGTGCAATCACGGGTACTAACCGCATGCCATTGAAATCTTTGGCAGATATGATTAAAGGTAAACAAGGTCGTTTCCGTCAAAACCTATTGGGTAAGCGTGTCGATTATTCAGGTCGTTCTGTTATTGTAGTGGGCCCATACCTGAAACTTCACCAATGTGGTTTACCAAAGAAAATGGCTTTGGAACTGTTCAAGCCATTTATTTATGGAAAATTGGAACGTGCAGGTCTCGCCACGACAATAAAAGCAGCCAAAAAGATGGTGGAGCGTGAAGGTTCCGAAGTCTGGGATATTCTAGAAGAAGTGATTCGTGAACATCCTATCCTACTTAACCGTGCACCAACACTCCATCGTTTAGGTATTCAAGCATTTGAACCCTTATTGATTGAAGGTAAAGCAATTCAGCTTCATCCATTAGTATGTAGTGCCTTTAACGCTGACTTTGACGGTGACCAAATGGCGGTGCATGTGCCACTGTCTCTAGAAGCACAATTGGAAGCACGTTCATTAATGATGGCGACAAATAATATTTTGTCACCAGCCAATGGTGAGCCGGTAATCATTCCGTCACAGGATGTGGTACTCGGGCTTTACTATATGACACGTGAGCAGGTGAATGTAAAAGGTGAAGGTATTCGGTTTGCTGACATAGCTGAATTGAAACGCGCCTATGATAATGCTGAGGTCGCCTTACACGCTAAAATAACTGTACGTATTGATGAATCTGACGTCATGTTGCCAGAGCCTGAGCAAGATCGTCGCATTCGTGTCGAAACAACCGTAGGTCGGGCTTTACTATTTAGTATTGTGCCAAAAGGTTTACCTTTTTCTGTTGTTGACCGGCCAATGACTAAGAAAGCAATTGGTGATTTAGTGAATTTAAGTTACCGCCGTCTTGGTTTGAAAGATACAGTAATTTTTGCTGATCAGTTGATGTATCTCGGCTTCTCACATGCGACTAAATCAGGCGCTTCTGTTGGTGTTGATGACATGGTCATCCCAGCACAAAAAGCGGAAATCCTGGCGAAAGCGGAGGCAGAAGTAGAAGAAATCGCAACGCAATATGCCTCGGGTCTAGTAACCGATGGTGAGCGTTATAATAAAATCATTGATATTTGGTCACGTACCAACGATCAAATTGCTAAAGCGATGATGGATGGTTTAGGCCTGGATACTGTAATTGATGCTGAAGGCAATGAAGTCGAGCAACAATCAATGAACTCTATCTATATGATGGCTGATTCAGGTGCGAGGGGTTCTGCAGCCCAGATTCGACAGCTTGCCGGTATGCGTGGCTTGATGGCGAAACCAGATGGTTCGATTATCGAAACCCCTATCACGGCTAACTTCCGTGAAGGTTTGGACGTACTGCAATACTTTATCTCGACACATGGTGCTCGTAAAGGTTTGGCTGATACAGCCTTAAAAACGGCTAACTCAGGTTATTTGACACGTCGTTTGGTTGATGTCGCTCAAGACTTGGTTGTCGTTGAACATGATTGTGGTACAACTTCAGGTATAAGTATGACACCAATCATTGATGGTGGCGACGTTGTCGAGCCATTAGGTGAGCGTGTGTTGGGCCGGGTTATAGCACAAGATGTATTAACTGCAGATGGTAATGAACTTGTACTCGAAGCAGGTACTTTAGTCGATGAAGGCTTGGTGAGCTTACTAGACCAAAAAGGTATTGATGAGGTTCTTGTACGTTCTGCCATTAGCTGCGAGTCACGATACGGTGTCTGTGCCGCATGTTACGGTCGTGACTTGGGTCGTGGTCACCGCATCAATGTTGGTGAGGCTGTTGGTGTTATCGCTGCCCAGTCAATCGGTGAGCCGGGTACTCAGTTAACTATGCGTACGTTCCACATCGGTGGTGCAGCTTCACGTACAGCAGCAGATAATTCTGTGGTATTAAAATATAAAGGTAATATCCGTTATTACAACATTAAATATGTTGAGAATTCCGGCGGTAAGTTTATTGCTGTTTCCCGTTCAGGTGAGCTACACCTGATTGATGAAAATGGTCGTGAGCGTGAGCGTTATAAGATTCCATATGGTGCTGAAATAACAGTACCAGATAATGCCGCAGTCGAATCAGGTCAGGTTGTGGCTAATTGGGACCCACATACTCATCCAGTAGTAACGGAAGTGGCAGGTCGTGTTCAATTAAGTGAATTGGTTGAAGGTGTCACTGTCGACAAGACAGTGGATGAAGTGACTGGTTTAACGAGCCTTATCATACGTGAGCCAAAACAACGCAGTAGTACAGCTAAAGATATGCGCCCGATGGTTAAACTGGTTAGTGAAGATGGTTCAGACGTCTTTATACCGGGGACTGATATTCCAGCAATGTACTTCTTGCCAGGCGGTGCGATTGTACGTGCAAGTGACGGCGAGGTGGTCAATATCGGTGACGTACTAGCACGGATTCCACAAGAAAGTAGTAAAACGCGTGATATTACGGGTGGTTTGCCTCGTGTTGCTGATTTGTTTGAAGCACGTAAGCCAAAAGAGCCTGCACTTATGGCTGAAGTTTCAGGGACGATAAGCTTTGGTAAAGAAACCAAAGGTAAACAACGGTTGATCATTACCCCGAAAGAAGGTGATGGTGAACCGCATGAAGAACTCATCCCTAAATGGCGTCATGTGTCTGTGTTTGAAGGTGAGCATATTGAAAAAGGTGAAATGGTCGTTGATGGACCAGAAGATCCACACGATATTTTACGCCTGAAAGGTGTGCTGGCAATTGCCAATTATATGGCGAGTGAAGTACAGGAAGTTTATCGTTTGCAAGGTGTAAAAATTAACGATAAACACATAGAAGTTATCGTGCGTCAAATGCTACGAAAAGTTGAAATTGCGACGCCAGGTGATACTAAGTTCCTCAAAGGTGAGCATGTTGATCATGATCGTTTGTTAGATGCGAACGATGAGGTTATTGCTAACGGCAAAATGCCAGCAACGTATCAGCACATGTTACTAGGGATAACTAAAGCTTCATTGGCAACTGACTCATTTGTCTCTGCAGCGTCATTCCAGGAAACGACCCGTGTTCTGACAGATGCCGCAGTAACTGGCAAACGTGATAGTTTGCGGGGCCTCAAAGAAAATGTCATCGTCGGGCGCTTGATACCTGCCGGTACAGGTCTTGCGTACCATAAGGAACGTCATCGTAGACGTTATGGCGATGTGTTACCAGCGGAAGGTACACCGTCATCAGCCCCGGAAAAGGCTGATGAGACAGATGATGAGAGTTTAGAAAAAGTATCTTGACTCAACCGTGACTAGGGAGTAAAATCCCACTTCTTTTATCGGGTGCCCACTTTATGGGCGCCCGAATTTTATTGGTAATGCGAGAATAATAAATAGTATCGCAGCATACCATCGTTATATATTTGTTTAAGGCTGCATTAATGGCAACGATAAATCAATTGGTTCGTAAACCAAGATTGAAACAAAAGAAAAAGAATAACGTACCCGCGTTACAAGCATGCCCACAACGTCGAGGCGTTTGTACGCGCGTTTATACAACCACACCTAAAAAGCCAAACTCAGCGATGCGTAAAGTCGCTCGTGTTCGTTTGACTAACAGTTTTGAGGTTACGTCATATATTGGTGGTGAAGGCCATAACCTGCAGGAGCACTCGGTGGTTCTGATTCGTGGTGGTCGTGTGAAAGATTTACCGGGTGTACGTTACCATACTGTACGTGGAGCGCTGGATACTTCTGGTGTATCAGCACGTCGACAAGGTCGTTCTAAATACGGTGCTAAACGTCCAAAAAGTTAATTGACGTTGAGTTCGTTTGAATAGATAAAAGTATTAGGAAAGAAGATGCCAAGAAGAAGGGTTGTTGCCAAGCGTGAGATTTTGCCAGATCCAAAATTTGCAAATATTGGATTAGCTAAATTCATCAACGTTATTATGAAAGACGGCAAAAAATCAGTTGCTGAAAAGATTGCTTATGATGCATTAGATTCAGTTGCTGAAGCTAAGTCGACTGATGGTTTGCAAGTATTTCAACAAGCATTAGAAAATATTAGCCCGATGGTTGAAGTTAAATCACGCCGTGTGGGTGGTGCGACTTATCAGGTGCCTGTAGAAGTACGTGCAGAACGCCGTACAGCTCTAGCAATGCGCTGGTTAGCTGAAGCGTCACGTAAACGCGGTGAGAAATCAATGGCAATGCGTTTAGCTGGAGAGCTAAACGATGCATACGACGGCAAAGGTACTGCTGTTAAGAAAAAAGAAGATACACATCGGATGGCAGAAGCCAACAAGGCTTTCTCACACTTCCGTTTTTAATGCTGTACTGCGCGTGTTCCGGCACGCATAGTTTGATTTGTAACGAATACGTTACACCTGTTCTTTAACAATATATTTATTAACTTTTAAGAGTACGAAAGTGGCTAGAAGCACTCCTATAAATCGCTACCGAAATATTGGTATAATGGCACATATCGACGCGGGTAAAACCACGACGACTGAGCGTGTGCTTTTCTATACCGGTATATCGCACAAAATCGGCGAGGTACATAATGGTGCAGCTACAATGGATTGGATGGAACAAGAGCAGGAGCGTGGTATTACGATTACGTCTGCTGCGACGACTTGTTTTTGGGCTGGCATGGATAAGCAGTTTGAACAACATCGCATCAACATTATTGACACACCAGGGCACGTCGATTTCACAATTGAAGTTGAGCGCTCGCTACGTGTACTCGATGGCGCAATTGCCGTATTCTGTGCTGTTGGTGGTGTAGAGCCCCAATCTGAAACCGTATGGCGTCAAGCTAATAAATATGAAGTACCCAGAATTGTATTCGTCAATAAAATGGATCGATCAGGTGCTAATTTCCCACGTGTTATAGAACAAATTAATAAGCGCCTTGGCGCAAATCCAGTAGTAATGCAATTACCAATCGGATCAGAAGAAACCTTTGAAGGTGTCGTTGATTTGGTTCGAATGAAAGCTATTTACTGGAATCAA
>QGCW01000039.1_pt1 | contig 15827 bp, 15 predicted proteins | sample 4702261 | NCBI WGS metagenome assembly QGCW01 (sample SAMN08941162, study PRJNA450518) | Sediment metagenome, whole genome shotgun sequencing project. | biome: grassland soil; feature: grassland; material: soil; isolation source: soil 14 days enrichment with methanethiol ...
CCCACGTAAAACTGTTGAGGCTTATAGTGACGAAAAGCTGGGTAATCTAGGCTTGAAGCGCGAACCAAAACCTAAGCCCGTACCGTTCAAGCCCACAGTAGACCATGTGAGGGAGTACGCGAGCATAACCCTACAAAATATGTTCGGTGCCAGGGACGCAGAGCACTTGCAGATTATTGTGGCGAATGCAAATCGGGAGGCCATCAGGCTTATTCGCAAAGGCGCTGAAAACTGGACTGCCGAAGAAGCTACCCGCGCCGCAGAGCTTGAAGCCGCAGACGTAGCATTTGAAAAGGTCCGCGAATTTAGCAACAAGCTTGAGGTTATGGACCCTATTCCACTAGATTATACAGAGCCAAAGTGGTGGGCATAAAGGAGTCTTTCTTACTATGCATAGATATGAAACAACTGATCTTCTGAACGACACTCTTGAGATTAAAGATAAAGGCGTATACAAAGACGCCGCTGTAATCGTTATCCCCTTCGTCCCTGCTGGGACTATCGTTTCCGTTTATGGTGAGAGCCATGGAGACCCTCGCCAGAAGGATCGCACGAAGCAGAAGGAGTGTGCTTGGGTAACTGGTATCTCTGTAGACGGTGTAGGCGATGTGTGTAAGCGTAGAGGCCGCGACCTTTACTACGCGCAGAAAGACTACGACTGCCGCTATGGTACGTTTGAAGTAATCGAAGACACGACTGAGCTAACTATTCGCTATGTGCAGCGCGCAATCAATAAATACACTGGTGGGCAGTTCAATATCTCTTGGGTCAAACTAGGGGCACTGGTACATACTTCGGCCAATGTTACTGAGCCTGTAGTAGAGCCTGTAGTAGAGCCTGTAGTAGAGCCTGTAGTAGAGCCTGAACCTACTGAGAATTGCTGCAATACGTAGGCGTACTCCCACCAGCTATCAAGGTAGGTGACTAGTGGATGTAATCTTGAAGGCGCTGTCACAAGCTCCGCTTGTGGCAGTGATAGCCTACATCTGGTGGGCGTCTCGAAAAGACTCACTAGATGAGATGCGGAGACTACAGGCCCGCATTAAAGAGAAGGACGCACAACTTGGCGAGTTTGCAAAGGCGTTCGATAAACTATCTGTAATGCTAGAACTCATAAAAGACAGGCTAAGATGAACCCGATCTGGAGCATATTCAACACGAAGCCCAAGCCAAAGACGCCAACGGCTAAAGCTCGTCGCCGAAGAACGAGGGACAATAACGCTGCGTCTAATGCGCTAGAGCGTTTCGACAAGGCAATCACAGAGCTTGATGAGGTTCTGCGAGAAAAATCTAATAGTGATTTGCGTAAGGTTAAGAAGCGATGATGGTATGGGTATTCGACAACACAGACAGTTTGGTGGCCGCTGCTAACTTCACAGCGGCTACATTTCTTGTTGTGCTAGCAGTCGTTACATTATATGTTATTCAAACACACCAGTTTAAGGAAGGCTCCGCTACAAAGTGGATTATGCTGGGGGTAGTTGTGGAGTGCATCGGTTGGGCGATCCACCGAACTTACTGGGGTATGTGGAGAGCGTACAGGAACTGGGGGTATATTGAGTGGGATAAGTGGTTTATAGATCATGGATACCTAGCTCTTATACCAAGCACGATAGTATTGATCGGTATCGCAATGATTACTATACCCCTATGGACATTACTGCGAGGGGGCAAAGTGACAAAACTAACTGATATGTACATACCCCTAGGTTTGATGCTTGGAGTTTACTGGTTTTTTTGGTGGCAAATCGTGCTTGAGCCCTCATGTCTCATAAGAGTGCAAGACCACCCCATTGCAGGGACTACATGCGTGGTAAAGAACGCCAAAGACCTGGGCGACTGGTCAGAGACTACACCACCACTACCAGACATTAAACCTAGTATTTACAACCGTAATTAATTGTGCTACGACACATAGAAATGTAGAGTGAGGAATAAGTATGGGCAAGCTGCTAGTTACCAACAACGCAACAGGTAGGCTCGCGTCGTCTATTAACGACACTGTGACTACTCTGACGCTTGGTTCTGGTGAAGGTGATCTGTTTCCGAACCCGTTAACCGATGAGTTCTTTTTCGTCACCATCATCGACGCATCCAATAACCGAGAGATTGTGAAGGTCACGGCTAGATCGACCAACACGTTTACGGTAGAGCGAGGGCAAGACGGGACAACCGCGACCGCGTTCGACGCTGATGACCGTGTAGAACTACGGCCATGTGCGGCAGTACACGCGCAGTACGCGCAGCTTACTGACAACGAGTTTACTGGCGATCAGGCGATCACCGGCGACTTGTCCCTCACAGGTACGTCTAAGGTTATTGGGGCAGCAGCAGCTAACCGCCGAGTAATCTTTCAGACAACCACCACACCACGGTGGTCTATCGGCTCTGATGATGCTGCCGAAGCAGGCTCCGATGCAGGTTCTGACTTTGAGGTAGTAAGCCACAACGATGCAGGTTCTGAGCTAGCCATTCCGCTCAAGATTGCTCGCGCTACTGGTGTAGCTACGTTTACAGCAATGCCGACTGTATCGGGCGCACCTATCGGCGTACCATCTGGAACCAAAATGCTGTTCCAGCAAACCTCCGCACCTACCGGCTGGACCAAGATTACCACAACCAACAACGCCGCCCTACGGCTTGTGTCTGGTACGGTTGGGTCAGGTGGCACGGCGGACTTCACAACTGTGTTCGACGCCCGCACGATTTTGCAAGCCAACCTGCCGGATGTTGAGCTTTCCGGCGAAACGAACACAACAGGCAACCACAACCACACAGTCGGTAATGGCAATAACTCTGTTGGTCGAGACGGTGGCACTTTCGGAACAGCTGGCCTTAACCAAGCAACTACATCAACAGATGGTAACCACAGTCACACAGTCACCGTAGCGTTGGGTGGCTCTGGTACAGCAATGGACTTCGCAGTTAAGTACGTCGATGTCATCGTATGCTCTAAAAACTAATAGGGGTTCAAATGTTTAAGCGGGATACACGAGAAACAACAGGCAAGCCGCAAGGCCCAAGCAATATGGACTGCCCACTACACAAGCAACCGATGGCGGAAGTGTGCCATCGCTGCCCATGGTGGCTGAAGATCGTAGGAACTAATCCACAGACCGGCGACCCGGTTGAGAAGTGGGAGTGCGCTGTAGCCATGCAGGTTATGGCACAGATGGATACAACAAGGAAAGTGGTGGGGGTAGTCGAGGCCACTGACAGTATGCGTAACGAGCTTATTGAGCGTGCCGATGCAGCGGCGGAACACCGACGAAGCATAGGATATTCAAAAGGGATGTAGTGTGCCGTATAAGTGTAAAGTTGCTAGAGCAGAGTACCAAAGAAGATACCGAAAAGCCAACAAGCAAAGGCACCGAGGGTATAAGGTATCGGCTCAATACAACATCACACTAGATACACTACAAAAATTCTATGAAGTACAAAACTATAGATGTGCTATATGCGGAAAGCATGAAGACGAGGAAGTAAAGTCTCTAAGCGTAGACCACTGCCACCGGACTGGCAAAGTAAGAGGGCTGCTGTGCAACAACTGCAACACAGCCATCGGAAAGCTGGGAGACAACGCAGTAAGTGTAGGTAAGGCGCTGACCTATCTAGTAGAGTTCGAAAGTAATAGGAGAAGTACATGCGTCCCAGTCAGACAGCAATCGACATCATTAGTAAGTGGGAGGGCTACCACACCAAGCAACCGGATGGAAGCTGCAAAGCCTATCTGGATAAGCTGGTGCGGCCAGCACTACGATCCAAGGGCTATCCAGGTCTTTGGACAATCGGCTATGGCAGTACAGGCCGACACGTTACAGAGGGCACCCATTGGACACACGGCGAAGCACTTGCAGAGCTTAAGAAGGTTGTGGATCGACACGGGGATGTCGTTAACAAGCACATAAAGGTGTCACTCAACCAGAACCAGTTCGATGCTTTAACGTCTCTGTCCTACAACATGGGGCTCCACAAAGCCAAGACCCTTATCAAGCATGTAAACAATAAGGACTTTGATAAAGCTCGCAAGGCGTTCGCCCTATATAATAAGGCGGGCGGCAAAGTGGTGCGCGGGCTGGTCAACCGCAGGAAAGATGAAGCCGAGCTATTCGCACGGCCTGGAAGGAAAGAGATTGTTGAGTCTTCGCGCAAGCTTACGTTCTTGCAGCGACTGCGGCTTATCATTGTATCGCTAGGCATCCCAGGCTATATCACTTGGGAGAACGTAGCTGAGGCACGTGACTTCCTGAACGATCACGCTGGTGTTATCGTCCTTGGGATCGGCGTGCTTGTGTGGGTGGGCTCCAAGCTGCTTGAGAAATGGTCCATGCAGGACTTTGAGCGAGGCGACTGGGTGCCATCTGGATTGGCAGATAAGGAAACAGTATGATGGAAGATGTCTTGAGGTGGGCACCCTGGATTGGTGGGGCTGGGCTTATCGGGTGGGTTATACTCGCTGGTCTAGCTCCGTCTGTCGGACAGGTAGCTAGTAGCTGGCTGAGTGCCATGTCTCCACTAGTCAAAGGAATTAGTGAAGGTTTAGTTACATTCTTTTCAGCGTTGTGGGAGGGGTTCAAAGATATGGCGGACAATGCTTCGAGCATTGTGTTCGTCATTACAGTAATCGCCCTTTCTATGATGTACGTATCTTGGGCTAGTCCCAGCTGCCAGGGCTCCAAGAGCAAGGTCACATGCGAGGAATGTATTAACTCGTTGAGGCCCGACTACAAATTTGTCCCCCGCACGGCAGCAGAAAAGAAAGATTACTTGCGGAGGAACCCGGAACATGGTAATACAACCGTGTGGGAGAAGTTGTTTAACTGGTGAAAGGAATACCAATGAAGACTAACTACCCCTACAGGGCGACGGCGATGAAGCCTATCGACCCGATGAAGTGCTGCAACAACTCGGGCGGGGAATATGCCTCTCATGCCGTAATGGACATGAAGACGCGAGCCCCATCTAAGCCCAAGTCAACCGGCGCTAAACCGGCTATGATGCACGGCCCCTACGGCGGCAAAGCACCACAGTCGTAATGTGATGGTGGTGCGGTACTAAACGCCGCACCACCTAACCACAGGAGCACTACATGAAAAAGATTAAGAAGCCAGCGTTTATGAAGAAAGACAACGCTAACTCAACCAAAGTCAAACCCCTAAAATCTAAGAAAGCTAAAAAGAAATGAGCCTTCCACTCGATGAGCTAATGTCTAAAGTACAGTGTGCGTTTGTTGGTGGTGAGTTAGTCGCCCGAATTGAGGGCAAGCATGTATCCCTTGGTCGTCGCAAGCATGGCAACTTCAGCTATAGCAAAGAGGGCCTTGTCGTAGCCAAGCGCATTCAGGCCGAGGGTGAGTTGAAGCCCAAAGCTGTACGACCACCGAAGCCAGTTGAAGAAGTTGTAGAAGTACCCCTGCCAAAGAAGCGTGGCCGCAAGCCCGCCGTTCGTGCGTTGAGCGTAAAGGATACTGAATCGGATGCCGAAGCTAACGATTCGTGAGTTTAGCGGTGAAGTACCTCGCCGCTCAGACACGCAACTAGAGCCTAACGAAGCGACAATCGCAGAGAACGTGCGGTTGTACGCTGGCGAGCTACAGGCGTTCCGTGGACCGACGCTGGACTTTGAGCCGATCACTGTAGACATTCGGACCATCTACCAGTTCCGTAACCCCAGTACATCTGAAGACATCTGGCTGACGTGGGATTCAGTTGTAGATGTTCAACCGTCATCCCTTGCGGATGACACGGACTTCCGGCTGTACTACACTGGCGACGGTGCGCCGAAGAAGACGAACTACGCAATGGCTGGAGACGATACCGCTGGGGGCGAGTTCCCCGGCGAGTATCTGAACTTGGGCGTGCCAGCCCCAACCGCCGCGCCGACTGTCGCAGCGACCACAGGCACTTCAGCTACTGCCGACTCTCGGTACTATGTGTATACGTTCATATCCACGTTCGGCAACCTTGAGGAAGAGTCAGCCCCTAGCCCTGTATCTGATCTAGTCAGTATCACAGCCTCACAGTCGGTTGACTTGAGCGACATTGAAGATACCCCGGTCGGCGACTACAACATCACAGCCGTGCGCATTTATAGGACTGTGCCGGGTGAGCAGACTATTGGCTCATACGTGTTCGTTAAAGAAATTGCCATCGGCACCGCTACGACGAATGACGACTTGGCACCCGATGAGTTGGGTGAGCCGCTAGCCACTGTCACATGGGCAGAACCCCCAAGCAACCTGCAAGGGCTAACGTCCATGGCTAACGGCATGATGGCGGGCTTCGTAGGAAACTCAGTGTACTTTTGCGAGCCGTACTTCCATCACGCATGGCCTGCACAATACATCCAGTCTATCTCGGATCAGATTGTAGGACTTGGTGCTTACGGTAACACACTAGTTGTTATGACTACAGGGCAACCCGTGGCCATGATCGGCGTGTCACCAGATGCAATGGTGGTTGAGAAGATCGCCATGCCAGAGCCCTGCGTATCTGCCAAGTCTATTGCGGTTGACCAGTACGGTGTTCTCTACGCCAGCCCCAACGGGCTTGTTAGCATCGGGCAAGGCGGGCGGGGAGTAATCACCAACAAGCTGTTTCGCCGGAAGGAGTGGCAAGAGTACGCTCCAGAAACTATGGTTGGCGCTATCTATGATGGTAAATACTTTGCTACGTTTGAGTCGGTACGCCAAGGCAACAAGACAATGGTTGTTAGCCGGGATGATATTCCGGCGCTGTCGTTTCTAACTATCCGCGCCCGCGCGTTCTTTTCATCTGTCGAAGAAGGTGAGCTGTATTACCTCGACACAGAGAACGACAAGATTTATCAGGTGGACTCTGACCGCTTGAACCCTTACACCTATGAGTGGACTAGCAAGCGCTTCCACTACACGCAAGGTGTCACATGGTCTGTAGTCAAGGTAGACGTAGACACAGTACAACTTGTGGCAAACGAAGACTATCAAGCACTGCTGGCGCAAGTTACGGCAGCTAACGCATTAATTACAGGCAACGTGTTTGGGGCATTTAACGCTAACACATATAATGAGTACCCCGTCAACGGGAGTATCCTTCAGGAAATTCCGGTAGAGGCAGCGCTTCTGTCTTGCACACTTACGTTCCTTGGGGAGCAAGATGAGATCGAGAGCGTGTTGACCATTGAAGACATCACAACCCGCCGCATCCCACCGTTCCGGTCGCGGGCGCTCAAGGTAAAATTGTCGGGAACATTGAACGTTCGCGGAGTTGAGATTGCTACGGACATGAGCGCACTACGAGAGGTGAGCCGGTGACCGCTAAGTTCAGAATCCCTGCACTATCTGACAACCCGAACTCCGATGAGTTTGCGTCTTTTCTCATTGCGACTAAGCGCGTTGTTGAGAGCGTTGAGCAGTCGCTCGATGGCTTGACCGAATCTACCCCTGCGAAACAGAAGAATCACCAGATCATTTCAACAGGGCAGTTCAGACCTAAGCCCTCTGAAAGCCTTCAGCATCTGGCGATAAACAACGGGGCACACGCACTTCTGCCCCCAACTACCAGCTGTCAGTTGGCGCTAGTATATGTGAATGGCGTGAGTGCCGGGACGATTACGACATCTGAATTTACCCACGTAGACGGAACCCCTAACACAACGGCAGGAAACAAATGGCTAGCACGGATAACAGTAGTACTAACACACTCACACCTGGAATGGATCGCACTACAGTAGATCGGGATAGTGAGGAGTGGGCGACGTACCGGAATAACCGACTACTGCAAATGTTCAGTGGTGACCGGGAGGCACTAGACTTCATGCTTACCATTTCTCAGATTACCGAGAAGTGGGATGACATGATTGACAAAGATAAACCGCACGACGAACCAGCGATTAACCTAGCTTTTTACAATGCGCTGGTGGTTCTCCCAAATAATAAGTTTTACGTAAAGCACAAAGATTACTTGACACCGATCATTATTCAGGCGATTAATTCATGGTTGGATTCAAACAAGTTAGAGAAGGGCACCCCAAGTGAGCGCGCCCTTGCATATACACTGAGGAATATGGACTTGCAATTGGTACAAGCAGTAGTATTCCTGACTGGCGGACTTGCAGCGCTGAGGCTTTACAGCACAGCCATCTGGCGAGAGTTCGCCGCAGAGCAAGATGACATCTTAGAGTGGATTAATGGAGACAGTAAATGAGTCTAGGTGGTGGCGGTAGTGACGCATCTGAGCGCGAGTATTCTAGCGCCAGCGCAGTAGAAGCACAGACCCGCAAGCAACAGTTGGCGTATGCCAAAGATGCGGACAAGTTCGCAAAGAGCTACTTCAAGTCTAATCTTCAGCCATTGCTAGATAGCCTTGGTGACGTATCTACGGATACTATTGAGATGCTTAGTGGCTTTTCGTCTGACCTTGAAGGACTTGCGGATTTTCGAAAAGACTTCTATGAGAACGAAGGCATTGCACAGGTTCGCCAGTACTTCGGAACAGTGAACGAGTTTAGCACTGACGAGTACGCGCAGCGCCGTGTGGCTATGGACATCGGCGACATCAACAACCAGCAGCAGTTGTCTGGTCAGCAGCGTGATCGTGCGTTGGCAGCGCGGGGCATCAACGGTAACTCCGGTGCAGCGGTCGCAGGTCTTACTGAGAGCAACATCGACTTTTCGCTTGCCAAAGCATCAGCAGCTTCCCGCGCTCGTTGGCTGGCTGACCAGCAGAAGACTGGCCTACAAGCTGACGCCGCCCGGTTGGGTCTGGCATCTGGCGATGGTATCGGCGCGCTCTATCAGGGGGCAGGCCAGCTGGCTGCTACCGGCGTGGACGTTAATAACAACCAGATGAATGCAGCACTCAACGCCGGTCGGTTTAGACTTGCTGGACCTGAGATCGCGGCAGGCATTACGTCGCCGGTCTACCAGTCGGCAGCCGGTCGCACCGCCTCAGCGTCTCAGACACTTGCTAGAGAAGAAGCTGAGAACGCTAGCGGGGTGGGCAAAGCGGTAGGTGCAGCTGTAGGCGTGGGGGCTAGTTTTGCAACAGGTAACCCGGCATTTGCACTTCAGGGCCTCAAAGGTCTAGCATAAGGATATTGAGTATGGGACTTTACGGAGTAGCACTAGGCGGTGCAGTTGACGGCGTTAGAGCTGGCGTAGCTATTGGCGAGAAGTTGCGAGACGGCTACAACGCTACCGAAGCGAACAACCGCGCCAACGCCGCAGAAGGGCGAGCAGCGACCAACTTCGACCAAGCGCAGCAAGAGCGCTCGGAAGCACGCTCTGCCATCGCTGCACAGGCGGACATGATCGCCAGTGAGCCGGTGGCCGCAGGGCTAGCAGCACCCGGAGCAGGGCCGTCACCCGCGACCCCAGCACCAGGGCTAGCAGCACCCGCCCCAACAGCAGGCGGTTCAGCACCCGCCCCAGCAACGCAGGCCACGGCTGTGCCATCACAGGCAGCACCAGTAGCACCCGCTGCACCTGTTGGCGGTAGCTCGTATGCCCAGCAGGCTGCCAAGATCAGCGTGCCACAAGCAGGCTACGACCTGCGCGCCGCACGCGAGTACTATAAGCGAGTCAAGACTCCAGCCGCTAAGAAGGTTTATGGAGAAGCGCTGACCGCTGCAAGTGACGCAGCCGCTAACCAGCTTAAACTAATCCAATCCATGTCCGACCTGGATACCGCCGCAGTTGCCCGCGCTTCGACACAAGAGAGCACCAGGGGCAAGGCGATCCAGAATAGGTTGGATGACAAGTACGGTGACCAAGAGCGCCAAGCCGAGATCGACGCAAAGAAAGCGAACGCGAAGTCCGTTGAGTACAGCAACCTGAGTAAGCGCTTGGGCGTGCAGATGGAGGCAGCGAACGTTATCGTTGAAGCGGCAGCCGCTGAAGCATCGTTCATCAACGAGGCAGAGCCACTAGGGGCAGAAGCCAACAAAAACGCCACAGAGTCCGCAGCGTTCCAGATGGAGCGTGGGTATAGCGCCCTGCAAGACGGAGCTACGCTGAAGACTCAGTACCTTCCCAACGAGGGTTTGCGAATCGTTCGCACTACCAAGGATGGCGACGTGATCGAGGATCGCGTTCTGAAATCCAAGTCGGACATTACCAAGCGCATCGCTGCCTACAAGATGGCGACGGGCAACCGCGAGACTATGGCCGACATGATGGTGGGCGCTGAGCTTACTCAGTACGCTGGGAAGATTGCTAAGTTGTCCGCTGAGCTTCAAGAAACTAAAGCTGAGGACTTGGTGGCTGCCCAACAGCTTCAGGAATTTGTGCTTGACAAAGAGCCGAAGACCAAGCTGGAGATTGACGCGGCTATGGAGATGGGCCAGTTCCTCGCCATGCGTAACCCGGCGGAGTTTCTTGTAGAGAAAAAGGTAACTGTGCCCGACCCAGCTAACGGCGATGGTGCTACCAAGGAAGTTACGATCACGCAAAACCGGCTCGTGGAAGCGCTTCGAATCGCTCACCCGTCAACTGTCTACATCGATCCCAAATCAAAGACACCTATCGATGGAGATCAGGCGATCCGTGACGCAGCCTGGAACGCCGCCGCAGAAATGGTCCCACCGAAAAGCAAAAAGGTAGAACCTATTCAGATCGATCAGGCTCTGGCGAAGCTTAGACTGAACGTTGAAGATATGCCACTGCCAGCGCGAGCCAAGGAAAACCTGATGCGTTGGGGTAAGGAATATCTTAACGAGCTAGTTAAGGTCAGGCAACAAGCTATACATTCACCTGCGGTTGAGACACCACCTAAACGCCCAGCCGCAGAAATCTTCAAGAGTAGAACCCAAGCACTACAGGCTAAAGCACAAGAACCACGATAACTGTTGATACGAGGAAAGCCGGATGGCTGGTAGAGAAGACCGTACCATTAATGCACATCGTAGGTTCGTAGAGCGGCAAGCTCTTGAGCACGAGGCTGATGAAGAAGGCGAAAAGAGCGCCTTATATAGAGAGCTACTTTCTGGCGCATACAGTTCTGCTGGTGACGTTTCGCAACTGGCTGCGTCCTTGTTCGACTCCGAAGCAGCGCAGCGTTACGCTGACCGGCAGAAAGAAGCCGCGCGTATTGAAAGCTCCAGGTCTGGACTGCCTCAGTCGTTTGAAGAGGTGGAGAACCTATCAGACTTTGCTGGGTACACAGGTAAACTGCTAGCAAACTCCGCACCTTACGCAGCGGGCCTCGCTGTGACTGGTGGTACAGGTGCAGCGGTCGGTGGTGCAGCACTGGCAGCACGCACAGGCATGGCACTCAACACCGCACGCGGCGCTGCTGCGGCTGGTTCAGCTTTTGCTGGCGGCTATCCGTTCGAGGCTGGTGCTATCATCGGTGACCAGCGCGAGATTTCTACTCGCGAGGGCGGACAGGCTCTAGAGGATATACCAACCGCACTCGCCGCCGCTGTCCCCTCGTCCGCGCTTAACCTGATCGGTGCGGAAGGCGCGCTTATCACTAAGCTTGGACGACAGAAGCTGAAGTCTGGTGGCTTGAAAGCCCGCGCCGGTCGCGCACGGGATGAAGCGTTAACTACCGCAGCTGAAGAAGGCTTCGCTGAAGTCGGCCAGCAGGTAACCCGAGAAATCGGTAAGTCAGCGGTCGATAGCGAGCACAGCATTGTCGGCGAAGAAGCCATCAAGAACTACCGGGAGTCCGCCATCGGTGGTATCATCGCTGGTGGTGCAGTCGGTGGTGCCGTAGGCGCTACGCAGCGGGTACGCGACAAGAAAGAGTGGACCCCGCCCACGACTAAGGCTGACTGGAAAGCTCCGGTTGCGCCTGAAGGAACGCTGGAGAAAGAGCCTAAGCCTTACACGGCCCCGGAAGTTAAAGACTTGGGATCGCCAGACTACAAGGCACCCAAGGTAACGAGCCCTGAGCTTACTGAAGAACCGGAAGTCCTGAAGGCTGTAGAAGAAGCTGATGCTGTTGTTAAGCAGATGACCAGCAAAGGCAGCCCGTTCTTTATTAGGCCGGATGATGGTGCGCTTGTAACGAGCGCCAAGCGGATGTCCAAGGGAATCGCTGAACTTAGCAACTCCCCACCAGGACGTGTGCAGCGAGACGTGTTCTCGCAGCAGCTGGTGAGGGGACTGGTTGAGGCGATTAAAGAAGGTCCGCTTACCGAGGAAACTGGTAGGAAGATTGCTGACACTCTCAACTTCGCCACTGAAGTTTACGACTCTCATGTAGAGAACGGTACACTCGCCGAGAGAACCATCGCGATGTATGGCCGTCAGCTTGAAGCCGCTGACAAGCTAGCAACAAATTACTTCGATGCTACGCGCGTACTTTCTAAGCCAGATCAAATCCGCGCTAAGCTCAACGAGCAGGCAGCGGCTGAGAACGCACGTCTCGACAAACTTGCAGCTGACCCCGCCAAAGCCAAGGCACCACTGAACACCGACACCATCGCAGATGGCGACGTGAGGAAAATCCTTGCAGCCGCCCAGCACCCCAACACGGCCACTGCTGATAGTGTAGCAGAGGCTGACATCGGGCGTCCGCTTACTCGCGACGAGAAGCGACTGCTTCGTGACGCACAGTACAACAACAAGATCGACGCTGAGATTCTAGCTGAGAGAGGGATTAAGACCCCTACCAAAGAGCAACAAGCGACCACTGCACAAGACGCAGAGAAGCGCGTCAAGGCGGCGGAGCCTAAAGTTAAATCCGCTGTTAGTGTCGCAGCTGCTGATATTGCTAATCGCAGCGTGCCGGGATTGCTTGAAGGTAAAGTCTCACAGGCAGCACAGACAATCGGGGATCGTCTCAAAGCAGAGATTGCTGAGAAAAGGGCGAAGGCCAAGAAAAGCCTAGCTGATCGTCGCAGGCGCAAAGCTAAGAAGGCCGAAGCCGAAGCTCTGCGGCTTGACCGAGTGAAGAAACTTGACGCAGGATTCCAAGCAGCACAGGCGGAAGCCAACAAGCTGCGTGACATCTACGAGAAGTCTCCAGGCAAGGCCAAGAAAGAGACGTACCGTAAGAAGTGGATGACTGCCGAGAAGAAGGCCGACCGTCTTGCCAAGCAGCGCAACGACCTGATGACGCCTGAAGAAATCGAAGCAGTACGCAAGGCTGACAGCGAGGCCGAGGTAGAGCTTGACCGCCGCATCGCGGAGCCCGACACCAAGCTAAAGAAGAACCGCGCAAAGAAGGCTCGCCAGAAAGCAAACAAACTTGCGAAAGAAGTAGCGGAGAACGAACCACTGCCAGGGCTGGATGAAGACGCCAACCCTATACCCACTGAAGGGAAAGAGCTTGAGGCAGAACGCGCTGCGCGCCTAAAAGCCTACCGTGACTTCGGGCGTCTTAAGCCCGCAGCCCCTCTTGACCGCAACCAGAACATGAAGGCCCCGCCGAAGCCATCCCCGGTCGTCACTGCCATTGACCAGGGAAACAAAGAACTCACTAAAGCTATGGCTGACCTCCAGGCTGTTCGCGTTAAGGCAGTCAGCGATGCCAAGCGTTCGCTCATTGATCGCTTGATGCAGGAGGCCGCTGGTCGCCCTGATGGTCTGGACGTTATCCGTGAGGTAGCGCCCGTCATCCAAAAGAAAGGCACCAAGGCTGGCGAGAAGGCACTCAACGAGGCCGCAACTAAGAAGGCACCCCCTGCCGAGCCTGCACCCACGGACAAAGTTGCTGAGCTTGAGAAGACCATCAGCGAAATCCGTGAGACGGTCCGCTTGTTGCAGGAGGCCGCAACGGCACAGGCTGAAGTGGATGCTGAGACGGTCACGCTCTATCGGGGTGAAGGTCAGACCGACCCCAACCGCCGCACCAACGCAAAGGGCGAGTGGTACACGACTGACCGCGCCCGCGCTGAGGGCTACATTGATCCAGAGGTTGACGGCAACCGTGGCGTGTTCGAGGTCAGCATCCCTGCCAAGGACTTCCGCAAGCTGAAGCGTGGCATCGGGCCGGATGAATACCTTGTGCCTCAGACCATGCTGGCAAACAAAAAACTTGTTGCTCCAGAGACTACGCCAGAGACTACGCCAGAGACTACGACTGAGCCGGAAGGCCCAGGGCTGATGGATAACATCCGTGACCTCCAGTTCCTTGAGCAGCAGCGTGAAGAAAAGCGCCGCGTCTTCGAGGAAGAAAAGGCTGCATTCTCTGAGACTGTTGGGAAGATCAACAAGCAACCGCCTCGCCGTGCAGACAACTACGACCCCGCACGCGCGTCTGGCTCCAGGGAAGGTGAGATCACCGTAGCCGAGGCAAGGGGTACGATCCGCATGCTTACGTCTGACTGGAAGAACCTACCCGAAGTCCAGGTGTACGACTCTCGTGAGGTGATGCCAGAGTGGCTAGAGGTATCGTTCCCTGAAGACGAGAGAAATATGTTTACCGGGAGCGTAGGCTCCAAGGGCTTCTTCACACCGGAAGGCCCAAGCGGTAAGCCGCTCATTGTTATCTTCGCTGATCGTGCGTCTAGCGAAACCGACCTCATGTCAACACTATACCATGAAGCGCTTGGTCACTACGGCCTACGCGCTGCGTTCGGTAAAGAGCTTCGCAAGATGCTCGACCAGATGTATGATGGTAACACAGGGTTCCGCAAGGCCGTTGATCGTCGTGCCAAAGAGCTTGGCCGGGACGCGGACAACTTCGGTAGAATCCCTGAGAGTGATCAGCGCGCTTACGCAGCGGAAGAAGTACTTGCCCGTCTGTCTGAGAACGCCGCCTACACCGGACCAAAGCTCGACAGTATCGTTCGCCGGGTAACCAACATGGTTCGCCGGTTCGCACGTCGCATGGGCTGGCTCAAGCCTACGTGGTCTACCGAGGAAATCTTGTCGGTGGTCAACGAGGGTCAACGCCGGGCTATGGTGGGTAGCAGGTTGGGCAACAGGGACACTACTGGCACCACCGCCGCATCCGGTGCCGTGCCCGTCCAGCCTAGCAAGACGCTCGACGAGTTGGCTGCTGACAACACTTGGAACGAGTACGTTGAGACGCAGACTACGACGCTTAAGAACATCGCTAAGAAGGGCATCTACGGGTTGATGTTCTCCCGCGATTTCGTTGCGGCTATTAAGTCTAACCTCAAGTCCGCCGAGGGTTACTTCGCGGCGATGATCGAGAACGACGCTGCCGGGCAGAAGCTGACGGACGATGTTGACAAAATTCTCCAGCGTGCTGAGAAGGTAGACCCTGCACAGCGCCGTCAGCTTAGTCGGTTCCTGAAGAAGCAGAGCATCAAAGAGGAATGGTTCTTCGCACCCAGCTGGGACAGCACGGCTACTTTCGATCCTAACTCTGCCGCAGCTAAAGAGTGGCAGTCACTCACAGCTGCACAGCGTGAGGTCGGTGAGGCTATGCTTAAGCACGCCCACGAAACACGCAAGCAGCTGCTACTGGAGGTGCGAAACGCAATCAACGCACAAATCCGACGCAACGCAGATGGTCGCGAAATGACCGACGCTGAGTGGGATGCTCTGCCCGACATCCAAAAGAGGCAGCGTGCCAACCAAGCCAAGTCCAAGCTGAACCTGTTCAACCAAAAACTTGGTGGTGTACGTGGACCATACGTACCGCTGATGCGGTTCGGTGATTACGTCACTGTGGGTAAGTCCAACGAGTACCGAGCCGTAGCCGCCGAGCACAAGACGGCGACCGGCGACCGGAGGGCTGAGCTAACGGAACGGCTTGAGACTTTGCGCGCCGACCCAGCGCACTACTTTGTGGCGTTCAGCGAGACGCTGGGCACGGCGAAGCGCATGGCAGCTAACCTAGCCAAAGAGCCGGAAGGCAAGGGGCTGGAGTTCTCTGCATTCGAGAAGCGCGCAGCCGTGGAGGACTTCGGCAACTCGCCTTGGATCG
>QGCW01000040.1_pt1 | contig 14295 bp, 12 predicted proteins | sample 4702261 | NCBI WGS metagenome assembly QGCW01 (sample SAMN08941162, study PRJNA450518) | Sediment metagenome, whole genome shotgun sequencing project. | biome: grassland soil; feature: grassland; material: soil; isolation source: soil 14 days enrichment with methanethiol ...
CTTCCACGCGGCGCTTACCTTGACGTGCATCGTCATGTGAGTGAGCGCTCCTTACGCGGTGTACTTGAACCAGAAGTCGCCGTCCGCGCCACCGCTCGGGTCTGAGGTCGAGACAGTGTAGGCAGCTCCGCCCCACTTTGTCGCGTTCCCGGCTGGCGTGGTGCCGTCTGTGAGGTCCGCGATGTCGCTGGCGTTGGTTGCGATGTCTGTGGTGTTGTCGGAGATGTCGCTGGCGTTGGCCGCGATGGACACCACGACTTCATCGATCGCGGCCTCCACGTTCTCGGCGGCAAGCCCGCTGGTCGAGTTGTCATAGGAGACGGCGGCGGCATCGGCGACATCTCCCTCGACCATTTCAGCTTTGATCTTTGTCTGTGGCATGTGCTTAGTCCTCCTCAGTCGGCAGCGGGAACGTCGGCCAGTGCTTGTCGTCCCTGAACGTGGGGTCGAGCACGTCAGCGCCCGCTAGATCGTCGCTGACCTCGCGCATAGCCTTGATCCAGTCGCGAGCCGATTGAATGTACGCGGCCTCGGCTCGTTCTTGCTCCGACCAATTAGTCGGGCCGATCAGTAGAAGCTCGGTCGCGCGTGCCTGTGCGTTGAGCTGTTTGTGGATCGGGAAAAGAACGTAGATGCGATTGCCGGTCTCCTCCTCGATGTCTCCGATGGACACGGGGCGGGGAGGCGGTGGAGGGTCGGCGGGCTTGCGCATAAGGCCGAGCGTCGCCAGTTTCGCGTCTGTCATGTTCTTTTCGATTGACGCGGGGTAGAAGGCGGCGTTCAGCGGCTCGCCGTTCCACGCCTCCCCGGTCTCAATGTAGATGAGTGTCATGTGATGCGTCCTTATCTAAACGATGCGGCGATGTAGCGCGCGAAGCCGTTGATCGTGTAGTTTACGGTGTCTGATCCGTCCCCGACGTGTCCTGTTTTACGCGCTCCACTATGGTTCTGTGCGGCTTCGCCAATTGGCTCGTCAAAGTCTTCTGTAAGGCCGCCTGAGAGGCCGACTGCCACGCTCCCGTTTCCGGTGATGTAGCCGAGAGAGAAACCGCCGTCCAAGTGTGAGAGGGAGAACGAGCCGCTGGAGCCGGGGTAGGCCGAGGTACTGGCGGAGACAGCGAGGCCATCGGGTGCTTGACAGTGCCAAACGCTTGCGGACATCCGAGACGAGTCTCCATCACTAATCGCTACCGTGACTATCGCAGTCGTTCCCTCGCTAGAAGGCACCAAGCCCCAGTGAAGGGCAATTCCGGCCTCCCCTAGTATCTTGTTCGCGAGGACGGTTGAGCCAATGGTCACGGTGTCGCCAGAAATGGCGTCGCCTGTTTTGCGGAAGGCAACAACGACGTAGCGGTACGAGGTCGCCGCGCCGATGTCTTGCGCAACAGAGCCGAACGAATATGAGTTGTTGTCGGCGGCGGTTTCAAGGTGGTTCGAGAACAGAACGTCGAACGGCGGCGTCTCCGCTACTCCCATCGCCGCCTGAGAAAACATCGGAGAAAAGCCAGGAAGAATGTTCATGCAGGCACCCCAAAGTTCTTTGCGCCCATCACCCAGAACTCGGTCGATGTCCGACACAAGATTTGAATGAGGTTCTTCGCGTTCGCGGTGTTGTCGATCTCCACGACCGTCGCATCGGGGAAGTGAAATTGCGTGCCAAATGACAGCGTATGCGTGCCGGTCCCGTCCATGATGACTGCGATGAAGATGGACTGGCCAGGAACGCCGCCCGTGGGGTTGGAGATCGTACCGTCGCCGGTCATCGTCAGGACGCGGCTATATCCTGCCGTCCAATCCAGGGCCATCGTTGCGCCATAGGTCAGCGTTACGAACGCAGCGGCGTCATCTAGGTGCGCAGCTTTAAGGAGCTTGTTGCCTGCCGTAGACGCGCGGACTTCTGCCGTAGAGGCAATGTCTCCGCTGTCGAACTTCGTGGCGATGTCAGCGGCGTTCGTGGCGATGTCCGCCTCTGCGGCTGTGATGTCTGCCTCGGCGGCGGTCAGATCAGTGTCCAGCGTGCCGAGAGCGGTATCTACGCCGGACAAGTGACCTTCAATCGTCGCGGTTGCAGGCGAGTAATTGCTTGGCGTGATCGCGGCGATGTCGATGTCCGTAGCGTCGAGCGTTACAGCGCCGACCTCACCGTTCACGCTGTCAACCGCGCCAGCTCCATCGGCACCTGCCGGGCCTGTTGGTCCTTCTGGTCCTGTGGGGCCTGCCGGTCCTGTTGCACCTGTAGGGCCTGCCGGTCCTGTTGCGCCTGTCGGACCAGTGTCGCCCGTGTCTCCCTTCTCACCCGCCGCCGCGTTCGTCTTAAGCGCGATGATGGTCATGCTATCAGTCGCGAGCGGTGCCGTGTCGAACGTGATCTCGCTCCCTGAGATGGTGTAGGCCGTGACCGGGTACTGGTAGACGCCGTTCTGGTGGATGAGGAGGGCGGCGGCGCTGACCGGTGAGAACGCAACGGCTCCGATCTTGAGAGCGAACGTCGTCTCCGACCCGTCGAAGTCACCAACGATGCTGTCAACGGGAACGTACTCGAAAATCTGCCCGGCCTCGGCGTCGGCCACGTATGTTGCAACGGTCAGCTCGTAGAGATCGCGCGTTGCGTCCTCACTGTCAGACGCCGCAAGGGCAGAGGCCGCCGCTGCTGTAGCTGATGCCGCCGCTGCGTCGGTCGCCGCTTCCGTCGCGCCTTCGAGACTTTCTTCAAGGACGGTTGCCGGGTCGGACAAGACGGGCACGCCAGAACTATTGACGTACACCATTGTTCCTGGGTTGCCGACGAAGTCCAGCGGGGCGATTGCAGCGGACGAGATCGGGGCGCGAAGGGACTGACCCTGGCGCTCCGAAATTTCCTGCGCAACGAGCATGGCGCGGTCCAAGCCGTCCTCGAAGTTGTCGGCGGGGAAGTCGTTGTTGTCTACGAAGTCAATGCTCTGCGTTTTGGATGTGACGCCTGCAATGACGACGCCGACGCCCGAGGCTGGAGCGGTGACGAAGTTGACAGTACCGGTCGTTCCGTCGCCGCCTGCCACGGTGTAGAGCGTGTCATCATCGGTCAGCGGGTTGACGAGGTCGGTGCTGAGATAGACCGCGACCTCAAAGAAGGGGAAGGTCACGGTGAACGCCGTCGTCGTCCCGTCTCCTGTGTAAGAGACGCGGCGTGGGGTATCTGCTACGGTCATCTATATTTTTCCTACTGCCGAGGCTCTTGCCAGTCGTACAGGTTGCCGACTTGCTTCTCGCCTTCGTTGAGTGTTTGCTGAATGCCAAGCCAAACGTTCTGCCCGGGGAGTACGCGGCGCAGCGTCTTAAAGTCGTTGCGGCTCATCTCTCCTTCTTGAAGAATGTGCTTGAAGGCTTGGGCCGCGCCGAGTGTGTCTTCGACCAGGCCGACCGATGGGCCGAGCAACGTGTCGAACACACCGCGCTCTTTCATGCGTGAGGAGCCTGTGGCCATCTCATCCCCGAAGACTGATCGACCAGACGCGCGAACGCCGAGGCCCATGGTCTTGTCGAGAATGTTGTCCGCCTCCATCATGATGCCGAACACACCGGAGCGATCCAGTGCGTTGAAGGTCGTGTTGAAGGGGTTGGCCTCGAACTGCTTAAGCCATTTCTCGTGCGAGCTTTCGCCGGTCCCGGTCTTGCTCGAACCATCGAATGTCACGTCGCCGGTCGCGTGCTTGACGTAGTCCACGACCAGGCCCATTGCGACAATCATCCCAAGGCCCGTATAGACCTGGCCCGCCTTCTCTTTGTCGAGCATGGCGAGCTGGCGGTTACGTCCGATGAGCCGCACCTGGTTCGCAAACATATGCGACCGGAACTGCCCGATCAGACGGCCCATTGGAGTGGCCGACATGGCCATCTTGTCCACGAACTGCGGTGCGACGACGTTGCCGGATTGCTCGTTGAAAGCGATCTGACGTAGCGTGTCCACGGCGTCCTTCGGCCACTTGTCGAGGTCGGGGTAGACGCCGCCGTCAGGCAACACCTTCACCGTCTGCGCGTCGTATGCCTCTCGGACGGCTTCCAGCTTCTTCGGAGTGATCCGATTGTTCGTCAGCCACGCCTTCTCAGACGGGGACAGATTGTCGAAGCCCTTGATCGCATTCTCCAGGACGCGCGCCTGAACTGTACGACCTGCGACCTGCCTCCAGAAGGAGTTCCAAGCCGTGATGCCGGTCAAGTGCGAGAAGTGGTTGGCGGCCTTGCGCATGAAGTTGACCGTCGATCCGTCGCGGGCCATCGGGTTGCCGAGGTCCATGATGTCCATGACCGTCTTGTTCATCTCGCGCTCGACGTTTTGCATTAGCAACCGCGTCACACGCCTGGCGTCTCCGTCCGCATTTTTGAACGCGCCGTCGAAGTCCTTGAACATTGGCATCAAGCCTTCACGCAACGTCCGCGCGAAACCGTTGGCCATCATAATGTTGATAGGGTCGCCGAGGCTCGAAAGGATCACACCGCCCATAAGACGCATGTAGTTAAACAAGCCCAATACTTCGGCTACTTCGTTCCAATTACTTCCGTCCGAAGTATTCGATGATCCGCCACGGATTAAAGACTTGAGCACTTCTACGTTGCGAATGGCCCGGTCTCGCTTGTTCGTGAGATCGACTTCATTCTTCGCGCGAAGCTCTGCACGGCGGGCGTCCTGGAGGTCTGGAGCCAGCTTTGAGACCGCGCGCTCCTGGCTTCTTGTAAGAGCAACGTTGTCGAGTAGTACCTGATACTCGTCGGTGATGCCCTTGATGACGACGGACAAGTCAGTGTCCCCTATCATCTTCATCTGGCGCTTACCGTTGGCGTCTAGGATCGGCTTGCCGTCAGCGTCGAGGTCTACGACTTCCTTCTTGAACACGCGCCCAAGTGCAGCGTCCGTGCCTGCCGTCCGCGTCATGTGCTCTGTAATGTCGAGGATGTCGGTCTTCACCCATCCCTTCGTTATCAGGTTCTCATGCCGGGCCGGGTTCTTGCGGGGCTTGCGGTAGTTGGCCAGGCCAGCTCCGACTTCGTGGTCCAGGGTGAAGCGACGCTGGCCGGTGACGCTCTTATAAAGCTCCTCCGCCCGTCGATACGCTTCCGCTCTGATGTCGCCTTCGGTCTTGAACTGGATGGTCTTGTTGGCGGGCGGCAACTCTTTGGACGCCTTGACTGCGGCCTCCGCCTCTGAGACCGCGCGCTTCGATCCATCCACCAGCTCGTCGAACTTCTGGTTCAACTTGGCGCGTTCCGTAGCCAGGCGCTTCTCAACCTTAGCCACGCTTTTGAGATAGTCCTTCTCGGCTTCCGCCAGCTTCTTCGCGTAGTCGCGCGTTAGCTTGGTGATCGCGGTTTTGCCCGATGTCCTGATCCGGCTTCGCTGCGTCGGCGTGAGATCGCCTTTCAGCATCTCGTCGCGGGCTTCGCGTGTCTCCACGATCTCCGCGTCACGCTCTTTACGCAGCGATGCCAGAACGTCGTCGCGCTTTTTACGTGGCTCCGCCAGCTCCTTCGGCGCTTCCTTGTCGAACTTCTCAAGCGCGGTCTTCCGGTTCAACGTCAGAGTGCGTAGGTTTTCCTTGCGCTCCAGCGCTACCTGGTTCAGATCGGCGCGGACGCGGTCCAGCTCGGCCTGCGCTGCCTTGTTGCGGGTCGCATTCGCGGAGCGTGCCGTCGCGTTCTCGTCGCGGATCACGGCGGCGTAGTCGGCGGCCTCGAACTCCAGGAAGGCGTCGCGGTCCTTCATGATTGCCTGGCCGTCGTAGATGATCGGCATGTAGTGGTCGGCGTTCGCGACTTCGAGGTCTTCCTTGAACTGGCCGTTGGCGATCAGCTCGTCCTTAATAGGGTTAGAGACCTTGGCGCGGAAGTTCTTGGCCAGGGCCTCAATGCGCGGGTCAGGATGCGGCTCGTCGCGTACAACGGCGAGCGCCACTTCTTTACCGAACTCCTCTTTGTTGCCCTTGAAGTCTTGCTTGACTTCCTTCCACGTCTTCTCGGCGTCGTGAACAAAGTCAAGAGAGCGCCCGCTGATCTCCCCGTGGGCAGAGGCAAACGTCTCGCTCGGTGCTGTGACATTCCCGGCAACATCGTCCGGCGTGATCCGTGGATTGGCGGCGATCTGATTTGCGAACTCGCGCTCGGTCGGCGTCATGCCATTCTCAAGGGAGCGTCGCGGGTTACGGATTGCGTCGCCGATCCAGCCAAGGCGCGGGGCCTGTGCGTCCACGAAGTCCAGGGTCTTGAACTCGATAGTGTCGAGCTGAGACTTAGTGAAGGAGGGCGTAGCCATGACGCCGTCCCACTCCGCCACTGCGGCTGCGCCGAGGCCGCGTGCTTTTGCGAAACCTTCGGGAGAGTTGGCGGCCTGCGACCTGGCGTCGATCTTGTTTGAAACATCAGCGCCGAAGCGTCCGGCAACTCCACCGGCAACTCCACCGATCACCCCGCCGAGCACCGCAGACATGGCGATGTTCGACGCGCTTTCGAGAGGCGTGCGGAGACGTTGTGTAGACTGGAGGGCGGCTTCCGTGATCGTCGCGTCTGCCACTGCGGCACCGGCAACAGAGGCCGCCGTCCGTGCGACGGTCGCGCCGCCCTTGACGATTGCGCCGCCTGGCAAGAGCGTGGGCAGATCAAGGATGGCCGCCGCCGCGATGGGAACGAACGAGCCGAAAAAGCCCGCTGCCTCCAGCAAGCGCCGGTCCTCAATCTCTCGCGCCAGTGCGTCGCGGTTTGCCTCGTACTCTGCCTCAGTGCGGGATTTGCCAAGAAGGCCAGCATGATCGCCGAAGCCATCTTTGTAGGCGCGGTCCACTGCGGCCTCGGGCGAGAGTTCTGGACTGTCCACGTTCCGAGCGCGCGACACGTCGATGTTGGCGATGGCGGAGCCGACCGTGTTCTCAGTGCGGAAGGCCGCGCCGATGAGATCGCCAAACGTAGGTTCGGCAAACGTGTCCGGCTCGGCGTAGCCATCGCGCAGTTCGCGCACAGTTTCAGCGGCGACACGATCTTGTCCGTCAAGCTCCAGTCCTGGCCGCGCCGCCAGGTTCAGGTCAGGCGTTCTCTGCGGGGCCAGGTCGGTGACTTTGTCGGCCACGCTGAACGCATCGTTGATGCCTCCTTTGTCGAGGCCCTTTAGACTTTGACGGGCCATGTGGCCTCCTGATGTTATGGTGCTAGGCGAGTGCCGTCGTCCATCTCCTGCTTAGAGATGCGCTTGCGGGCCTCGGCGTAATCAGCTTCGCGCTTCGCAACGACGGCGCGCTCCACGTCGAAGCGGACCAGGCCGGGCACGCGGTCCATCATTCCATCGGGGCGGCGCAGCATGATCGAGTAGCGAGGGCGCTGCTTTCCGGTGCGGATGTCGGACATGGTCTCGGACGTGGCCACGACGCGGAACTCGGGGTTGGCTGTAGCGTTGAATTTACCCTGTGAGCGGAGGAGAACTTCCTCCTCGGCAGTCTTAGGGTAGAGACCGAGATCGGCCAGGTGAGCCTTGACGTGGTTCCTGGCCTCGTCCTCAATGTACTTGTGCCCGCCGACCGAAGGGTAGTTCTTCTCGATAGGCGCAGCACTGAGGCGCGTAGCTCCGTCGCCGATGTTGGTTGCGCCCCATGAGCGCTCCATGTCTTTCAGCGACATCGTAGCGGCGGCCTCCTCGTCAAGACCTTGCTCGCGGTGATAGGTGTAGGCGCGCTCGTAGGCATCGACGGCGATTTCCTTCTGGATCGTGGGAGTTGCCTCGCTGTCCACGCCGTAATGGTCCTCGATGGCCTCCCACGTCACGTCACGTCCTTTGAGAATACCGCGCTTGCCGTTCTTGAGTTCTTCACGCACGCGCTCGGCCATGACTTCGCGTTGCTTCTTGCCTTCGACGGAGTAGGACTGTTCGACGCGCTTCATGGCTTCGGCGGGTGGAAGTCCGAGAACGTCGGTGTTCGCGGTGAACTCCTTGACGCGCTTCTTCACTTCGCCGTCGAACTGCGATGCGTCGAATGCCTCGGGGTAGTCGTCAGCGATGCGGGCCATAGTAAGGTAGGACGCGGCCTTGCCGGGATTGTCCAAGCCCTTCGCAAGTACCGTGTCGGACAGTGCGCGTGCCATGTCTTCGGGGACGTAGCGCGTCTTGTCTGTCACGGTAACGATGGCGCGGTGAGCCTGTGGGTCGCCTTGCGTGACGCTTTCAATCGCGACCAGGCCCGACACGTTCTTGTCCACCGCCTTCTGGTAGTCAGGATCGCTCGGGGCGGGCGAGGCGTCGCCTTCCCACACGCGGTTAAAGCGATCGTCCAGCGCAGCGTCCTTCGCCTCGGACTTGTAGGCCGTGGCTGTCTTCTCAAAAATCTCGCCGATGTCCGCGCCTGTGATCTTCGTCCCTGCCGGGAAGTAGTCCTGCACGGCGGCGCGGGCCTTGCTGTCACTGTCAACGCCGGTCCAGTTGGCGTCAGTGTCCTTGATCGCACCAGCCATCTTCGCCTCGTAATTGGCGAGCACCTGGCCGACCGTCATACCGGGCTTATACATTTTCGGGTTGTTGCGGAGCGCCTGGTCGATCCACTCGGGGCCTTGACTGCGCCAAGCGCGACGAAGCACGTCGGCCACATCGGCGTTGCGGTCGGCTCGTAGTAGGATCGCAGTCGCGCCTGGTCCGACATTCCAGGTCATATACGTTGTGCCTGGCGTGACCGGAAGGCCCTGTTGCTGGAGCCACGACTGGTTCTTGGAAAGGTGCGACGCGATGGCGGGCGTGGTCACGTTGAAGTCGTTGCGCTGATCTTTACGGATACCGAGATCGCCTGCAACGCCGTCAAGGATTTGCCAATCGCCGGTCGCGCTTGATCGCTTCTTGCCGGTGACGGGGTCGATGCCAGGGTCTTTAATGCGGCCTAGATCGCTCTCCAACTTGAAGATCGCGCCGCCGACTTTCGGGTCCACGCCGTGCGTCGAGAAATGGTCGTGGATGGCAATGAACTTCTTGTCGGCGGTGGCGGCTGGCATCCCGCTATACGCGCCGTTCATCTTCTCAATGAAGCCCTTCTTGTCGGAAGCGGCGCGGGCGGCAAGGAAGGACTTGTCGATGCGCGCCTGGCCGCGTTCTTTGGCGATGGCGTAGAGCTGCGGCTGGTCGGAGAACTGCGCTTCGATGACGCGGTCCCACTCGGCGGAACTCTGCGCGTGGATGGACTTCGCTACGGCCTCGTCGCCGGTCGATGCGGCTGCGGCGACCTGGCCTCCGATGTTGCTTTCCAGGCTGTCCAGCTTCTTCGCCAGGACGCCGTCGCGCCACTCGATGCGGCGGTCGACTTCATAACGCGCCGCCCCTTTGACGTACTGCTGTCTCGCGCGCTCGAAGCGGAGTTGCAGTTCAGGATCGTTAGCGCGGCCAGGGAAGCGCTCGTCCATCAGGGCCTTGGCGCGCTCGCTGGCGTGGACGGCGAAGCGGTCGGAGTAGCCTGCGGCGGCGTCCCCGGCCTCCTCCTCTTGGCTCGTCGCGGTGTACGCATTGAGTTCGCGGTCGTAATCGAGGAGGGCGTCCTCAACGCGGAGGTTATCGTCCTTGTCGGCCTGCGCTTTAGCGGCGGCGTTGATCCGCTCATCAGCTTTGAGGATGTCCTCACCTACGCCCGTGATCTGACCTCCGAGGCGCGCGAGTGCATCACCTGGCGCAGACAGAGCGTTGGCAGATTGAAAGCGCATAAAGCCCGCGCCAGTGTTTACGCTCTCGCGATTTTCGAAAGTCGGGATACGTGCCATGTTGGTTAATTACCTCAGAGAAAACGGGGAGCTGCCGACGTTGACGGATGGGGAAGCCTTCATGCCTGCAATCGTGCCGACGCCCTTTGCGACGGTGCCCGCGACGGCCCACGGTACGGCACCGGCCTCGGCGCGTCCTTGTGCGAGCTGCTGGTCGGCCTGGCGATTGAGGTAGAAGCCCTCTTTACCTGCCGTGTAACGGATGCTCATTCGCTCGACGGCACCTTCGGCGGCACTGTCCGCGAACAAGTCTCCGAAGCTCTCCGCCGACAAGCCACTTGCGCCCGCCTCTGCCCGCGCCGCTCCGAGCGTTCTTCGGAAAGTCCGGTACGACTTGGCGACCTCGATCTCGGCGGCTTCTTTCCGGTCCTCCGCCTGGAACGTGGCGGTCTGCGCATTCTGTGAGTAGGCAGACGCAGCGGCTTTACCCGCGTCCATCTGGCCCTTCACGGTTACTGCGGTGCCGACCACTGCGGCTGCAATTGCTGCTTCAACGACGCACATGCGCGCTCCTTATGGTTCGGTATCGACCGCCACATTGACGGCCAGGATGGTTGCGGGCAGCGGATCAGGGACTTGGAACTCTAGTTCCGCTTCGTCCGTCCGGTCCCACGACCCTTCGATGATGACGGGGATCACGCCGGTAAGTAGCGGCGGTGCGCTCCCCATTGGTGTGCTCGCCTTGCGGTAGGCGATCTCCTCAAGCGGGCGTCCAACACTGCCGACCTTAAGTCCGCGCGTCTCGTAGACCGCAACGAGTGCCTGGTAGGCGCGCTGCTTTCTGCCGAGGGTCGATCCGTCATTAGCCTGCGTCGGCGGCGGTAGTAGTTTTAGGCCGTTGGGAATGGCGTATCCGACATGCGCCTTCGTCGTGGTGCGTCCGCCTGGTAGCGTGATCTCGCCGCCTGAGACCGTCTGTACTGGTAGGACCGCGCCCTCAGAGAGTATGGAAACTTCCTCGCCCTCCAGGTGGTCGAGACCGGTCAGCGTGGATGTCGCCGATCCCTCGTAAGTCAGTCCGCAGTCCACGAGGAATGCGTCTTCCTGGTCGACCAGGTCGCCGTCAAATCCGGGCTCAAGTCTCTCGACATAGCGGACCGTGCTGCCGTCAATCGTGCGCTGCACTATCATCATCACCACGTCACGGTCGTCGTCAGGCGCGGCGGCCAGGCTCTCGACTACGCCGCCAACGTCGTGCTGGTGGTATCCCGCCACTTTCTCCGCGCGTTCCAGAGTGAGGCCGCGAAGTCTGCCGATGCTATCTCGCATCCACAGAATGCCGTCTGGCGTTTCCTGGTAGACGACTTGCACCATGCCGCGCTTGAGTAGGTGGGCGCTCAAGATCGAGATGTCTGGTGCGATCTGACTATCCTCGTTGAGGTCATAGCCGAGCTGATTGATGCGGCGTCCTGTGCGTCCGGCGAAGATCGTAGTCGAGCCGACCTGAACCGGAAGCGCTCCCGCCGCGCCGGTCGTGACTTCGCGCTGTTGTCTAACATTCGACGGCGCAAGCGCGGAGTTGCTGTCGGACGATCCGATGGAGCGGATAGCCGAGGCGGTGCCGACCTGGAGACGGGCGTCTTCAAGGAGCCAAAGGATCGGATCGGCACGGCCCGCCACGATGTCCACAAAGAAGCCGTGCTCTGCGGTGACGGTGCTGTCGGCGTCACTCGGCGAGTAGTATTCCGGCAAGTTGGAGAAGCTGAAAGCCAACGATCTCGGGTGCGTGTTGGTACGTGCCCACACCAGGCGCTCCTCGAAGAAGGCGACGCTGCCCGGGTAGTTGCCGACGTAGAACGCGCCGACGCGCCAGGATGCGGTAGATGAGCTTTCGCTCGTGCCTTCTTTTATCGTGACGGTCGCGATAAGCGATGAGGATACGGCGGTGATCTGCGCCCATCCCCACTTGCCGTTCTGCTGAAAGCGGACGTGACGACCGATGTCATTCGCCGTCAAGGAAACGCCAGACGACCAGGTGAACGTGCGAGACGCGCCCGCCGTGTTCGATCCGCTGGTTGCCAGAGTGCTCGCACTGTCGTCGTTGATGGGTAGGTATGGTCCGTCTTCGAACTCAACGGCAGCGATGGCCCATGAAGTGTTAGAAGTTCTCGTGACCTTCTGCGGCGCGTAGGATCGGTGCGAGATATAGATCACGTCGTTGAACGGCGCGACTTGCAAGTCCTCGACATCATCCGCGTCGTAGGGCGTTACGATCTCAACCGGCGTACCCGTGTCGAGCACCTGGCCGTCCACGGTCCACACTCGCATGTAGAGGTTGCCGAACTCTAGGAAGTAGGCTTGCTCGTTGTTGAAGGCGTAGGAGATGAGGCTTGACTTCTGGTCGGCGAACTTGGACGCGCCCATGTACCGGGTGCCGGACCTGCGCCGGACGCCGCCTTGCTTCATCACGTACCAGTTGTTGAGGTAGGCGACGGCCTGGCGGTAGAGTTCGAGGTCGCGCCTTTGGTGGACAAGTGGCGTGACCTCTCCTCGCGTCATCGTGTTCTTGAGGAGATACTGGCCCATTATTAGATGCCTCCAAGGCGAACGTCGAGGATGGCGTTGCGGTCCTGGTCCTCGGGTGTTCCGCGCTCAAGGCTATCGGTCTTGAAGGCCACGGCCATGGCGTCGGAGAGAAGCTGGCGTGCTCGATCCACGTAGGCGTTCTTGCCGGTGATGCGAAGCGCCGCCATGACTGCGAGGTACTGGCCTAGTGCGCGGGCGAATAGCGGGTCGAACTGCGTCGGGTTCGTGACGCGATGCAAGTAGATGAGCGGGAGAGCGCCGGTGTGATTTGTGTATATCTTGCGCCCGACAACCTCGTAAGGAATGAGCCGTCCGTTCAAGCAACCGCCTGTGCGGAGCGGGAGGACGCGGAGACAGTCGCTCGGCATCTGGTAGGAGTTCGTCCAGGCGAACGGGGGCGCTTCATTGTCAGCCGCGACGTACTGGTATTTCTTGGCGAAGCCCCAAGGGTACTGTCGGATCATCTCATCGCGGGCAAACGAATAGTTGGCAAGCATGAAACGCTCAAGCGGTCGGTCGCCGTCGAGGGAAGTCAGGTGATATTCGTCAAGCGTGGTGGCGGCGAAGTTGGCAATCGCGACCTCAGAAAGATCAGAAGATGACATTGATGATTGTCCTCGTAAAGAAAAAGGCCCGCCTCCCCCACGACCAGACGCACCGCGCCATATGCGAGAGCCGTATAAACGGTCCTTCGCGGCGTCATGGCAGGGTCGGGTTGCAACTAAGGAAGGCGGGCCGGGCTGGCCGGGTCGCGCGGGAGTTCAGCGCGGGAGCCGGTCAGTATGGGCGGATATAAGAACTCTGCGGGGAGATGGAGCCCGTGCCAATCCGTGCCGGGTCGAGGTAGGGCGGTCGCTTGTCTCCGTCGTAGCGAAAACTGTCGGGACTAGGCACGTCCATCTTGACGTTGCGCTTGGCGAGTTCATCGCTGAACTTAATCATCATGTTCAGTGTCCAGCGGTCGCCCATGTCGGAGCGAATGTCCAAGACGGCGCTAGTCAGGGCGGCGATGTCGTCGTGGTCCTTCTTAGCGTTGGCAGCGATTTGCTCTTGGAGCAATTCAATCTTCGTCAGGTCATGCGTGCGCAGGAGCCAGCCGTAGACGCCGACAAGAAGGAACATCCATAGCGCCGATATTCCGATCAGCACGAGATACGCGTGGGAGACGGGGATGTATCCGGTGGGCGAGCTTGTAATCGGCTCGACGTGCATCGTGTTGCGGTCATCCGGGACATCTACCTCCGCCAGCTCGGTTACGCGATTTGAGACCTTCGCCGGTACAGTCTTCGCGGCCTTAGCGGGCTCTCTTGGTGACTTCCTGCGGACGGGCATCTGTAATGATCCTCTCAATGGTGCGCTCGACGCGCTGTAGGCTTTCAGCCATGTACTGCAACCGCGTCTCAACTCTGATGAGCTGATCGAGCTTGCCGGAGCTGGCGCTGTTCGCTGACTTCAATTCCACGATGTCTTGTTTCATCGTTGCGACATCAGCGGTCAGGCCGTTGCCCCAGGCAAGTAGTGTCGCGCCTTGGAGGAGGAACGTTACAATCAGTGCAATCGGTACTCTGCGATCCAGGTGCCACTGACTGTCGAAGTCCACGACCTCTACGACGCGCCGAGTATCCCGACGTGCGCTCATCTTTTCACTTTCAGTTTTGGTAGTAGAGAAGGAACGGCTGCACGGTCTACATTCGTCGCCGCCCTATGGGTTTACAGCTTGAAGCGAACCTCGCCCTGGACAAGGCGGGTCTTCGCGCGGAAGCGTCCGATGATCGTCAGCGCCAGGCCGACCGCGATACCGGCGTGCTGCATTGCAGTCGTGACGGCTTGTCCGAACAAGAGGACCATTTCCTCGGTGATCGGCCAGCCCATTGCGAACGCGATGTAAGGCACATAGGCGGCGATGGCGGTGATGGCCGCGCCCCACATGGTCATGCTTTCGATCCACCATTTCGGCGTCGGATCGTTCGGTGTGTTCGTGGGCTCTGCGCTCATGGGCGGCGGCTCCTGTGGCTCGGGTGC
>QGCW01000041.1_pt1 | contig 14246 bp, 12 predicted proteins | sample 4702261 | NCBI WGS metagenome assembly QGCW01 (sample SAMN08941162, study PRJNA450518) | Sediment metagenome, whole genome shotgun sequencing project. | biome: grassland soil; feature: grassland; material: soil; isolation source: soil 14 days enrichment with methanethiol ...
GGTACGTATTTGCTTTGGTTAGATTGCCGTAGTCTGGGCTTGGCAGATGATTATGCACTTTGGCGTTTTTTTATTGAACAAGCCAAAGTTGGGTTGAGTCCTGGCAACTTATTTGGTGATGCGGGCTCAGGCTTTATGCGAATGAATATTGCTTCATCTCGTTCTGTTATTAAAACAGCGTTAGAAAATATCAAGCGGGCAGTCAATGTTTAACAGTCTATTTTGGTGCTGCAAGTGAATAAATAGCGCAATAATGGGGCATTTAGCTAGTGATTATAAAATAAGACAGTGCATAATATGGCGTTTCTGCTGCATTAATCTGGGTTGGCGTAATATTTGCTGACTAATCATCAAAAGTCGGTATGATACTGACTTTATTTTGGAGATTGATTATGATGAAAGAGACAGAAAACGCTGCTGGTGAACTATGGCATTATTTAAATGCAAACGGTGAAAGTTCGGTGGCTAAGATTGGAAAAGATACAGGGTTAACCAGTAAAAACCTGCAAAGAGCCGTTGGTTGGTTAGCAAGGGAAGATAAGTTAGTGATAAGTACAAAGGGACGCAGTGAGTACCTTGCCTTAAAATAAGGGATATAACTTCTGCTATAAAAATCCTGTTTTAAGTAGGCTGTAGCCAATACCACCTATCATAATTGGCCAACCGATTAAAGGACTGAGCAAGATTCGAAATAACGTTGACTGTCCTTTAAAACCGATGCCGTGAATATAGCCGATCATATTACCTACCATCAGTAACATTAATAGGTTGTGATCGGCTTCATTTTCACTAGTAATGACAATTTGTGGAAAGATAAGTAACAGAGTCGACAATAAGCAGGCTAAAACAAATGAAGTAAAGCGGACAGGCGCGCTAAACATGATTAGTGGTCGTCTGGATGATCAATATCTTGTAGTTCTAACCACATGACATTGATGATGCCAAAAGCGACTGCCAGTAACACGCCTAAAATCCAAGCAAAGTACCACATAATGAACTCCTAATACGTTGAATGCTGGTTATCAATAATGAATTGGGTATTAATACGGCGCCACATTTTACTGTAAGTCCATATGGTATAGCCCAAGATGATCGGCACAATCAGTGCTGCAACCCAGAACATAATCTGCAGCGTCAGTTGACTAGAACTGGCATCCCATAATGTCAGGCTATGACGGGCAATAATACTGGAAGGCATGACGAAGGGGAACATTGAAATGCCAGCGGTAAGAATAACCCCTGCAAGCGTTAAAGCGCTGATGACAAAGGCCTGTCTTGCACGATCATAATGTGCTGATACGTAGACTAGCAGGCTCCCTATAAAGACGCTAAGAGGCGCTAGAAGCAGCCAAGGCTGATGTTGATAATTAAGTAACCACGCGCCTTGTTGTTGGATAACATGTTTTGCCTGTGGCATGAAGCTGCTATTGGGATCAGGCATTTGAGTGATAACAAAGCCATCAATTGCCGTATAAAGCCAAATACCGGCTAAGGAAAATAATACAAATAAGCTGAGTGAAGACAGTTTGGCAACAGAACGTGACCGCGACTCAATACTGTCCAGGGTACGCATTTGTAACCACGCAGCACCATGCATAACCACCATGGTGAGACTGATAACCGCGGTTAATAATGCAAATGGATTTAATAAATCAATAAAACTTCCTGCATAGTGACCACGCATTGTGTCATCAAAATAAAACGGTATGCCCTGTAAAAGGTTGCCAAAGATAAGACCGAACATTAATGGTGGAATGGTACTACCAATAAACAGCCCTCTGTCCCATGAGCTGCACCACACACCGACCTGTATTTTGCTTCGATAATCAAAGCCGATTGGTCTTAAAAACAAAGCAAATAAAGTGATCATCATCAGTAAATAAAAACCGGAGAAAGCCATCGCATAAACCAAGGGCCATGCTGCAAATAAGGCGCCGATCGCTGTTACTAGCCAAACTTGATTGCCTTCCCAATGAGGACCAACGGTATTGAGCATGACGCGTCGTTCATCATCGGTTTTACCAACAAAAAGAAGTAGGGCTCCGACACCCATGTCGAATCCGTCTGTGACCACGAACCCGATAAGCAAAATGCCGATTAAAGCCCACCAGAGAAGTTTAAGCGTTTCGTAATCAAACATGGTGTTCAGCCCTTTTGTTCATGGTGTTCAATTTCATAGTGATAGCGGCCGGTATGTAAGCTGCTCGGCCCTTGCCGTACAAATTTCAGCATTAAATACATTTCTATAATGAACAGCAGTGTATAAAAGGCAATTAAGGCAGCCAGACTGTTGTATACCGTGCTATATGAGAGTGTTGATGCCGATAAATGGGTGGGCAATATACCACTGATAGTCCAAGGCTGGCGCCCATATTCAGCAACTATCCAACCCAGCTCGGCAGCAATCCATGGTAACGGTAAGGCAAACAATGAAACCCATAATAAACCGCGATGTTTATATTCTTGTCGTTTGGCACAATAATAAAAAGCAAGGCTGAAAATAATGAGCATGGCAAATCCGCAGGCAACCATGATCCTGAAACTCCAGAACATAATGGGCACACTCGGGATGGTGTCACGGGCAGCAGCTTTTATCTGCTCGTCACTTGCCTTACTAATATCATCGAGGTATTTTTTTAATAATAAGCCATAACCAAGATCTTCTTTGACATTTTCAAACTGTTGTTTGGTGAACTCATCAGTTTGCCCACTACGTAACCGCTGTAATATCTCGTAAGCCATGATGCCATTACGAACACGTGTTTCATTTTCTACAATGATCTCGCTGATACCTTTGACGGGCGTATCAAAAGAACGGGTAGCTATCAGTCCCATCAAGTAAGGAATTTTAATGGCGTGCTCTGTTTCCATGGTCTCATCATTGGGGAAACCAAATAATGTGAAGGCGGCAGGTGGTTCTTCGGTATGCCACTCCGCTTCAATGACTGCAAGTTTGGTTTTTTGTACATCACCAACTTCGTAGCCACTTTCGTCACCCAATAAAATAACGGAACAGACGGAGGCAAAGCCAAAACCGGCTGCGATGGCAAATGATCGACGAGCAAAGCCAAGATCCCTACCTTTTAAAAGATAATAGGCGCTGATACTGAGTACAAACATAGCCCCGGTGGTATAGCCCGCGGCAACGGTATGAATAAATTTAACTTGAGCGACCGGATTCAGTATGACTTCAGCAAAATTGGTCATCTCCATTCGCATGGTTTCGTAGTTGAATTCGGCGCCGACCGGATTTTGCATCCATGCGTTGGCAATCAGGATCCAAAGTGCTGACAGGTTTGAACCAATGGCAACAAGGAAGGTAGTGACTAAGTGCTGCTGTTTACTAAGGCGATCCCAGCCTAAAAAGAACATACCGACAAAGGTCGATTCCAGCATAAACGCCATCAGTCCCTCGATAGCGAGAGGTGCGCCGAATACATCACCAACATAATGCGAATAGTAGGCCCAGTTGGTACCAAACTGGAATTCCAGAGTTAAGCCCGTTGTCACCCCCATCGCAAAGTTAATACCAAATAATTTACCCCAGAATTTGGTCATGTCCTTGTAGACCTGTTTACCGGTCATCACATAGACAGATTCCATGATAACCAGTATCCAGGAAAGGCCTAGCGTCAATGGTACAAATAAGAAATGGAATAGTGCAGTGATTGCAAATTGCAGGCGGGAGATATCGACTAATTCTTCAGCAATCATTCTTTAGCTCCTGCTGCTGTATCTGTAAAAAGGGTATTGCTAAGCGTCTCACTAGTGACTGTTACAGTTTCATCACTGAAAAAACATTGCCAGATGGTGAACAGGAGTACTAATTTGATGATTAAAATCACCGTGATATCACGAAGCAAGGCTTTGTCAGTAGGCGATGCTATAGTCAACGTCTATCTCCTAAAAATGGCTTTTAGCGGCCTGGATATTGAAGTAGTTGATAACCCTGAAACGACACGCGGTCTCTACAAGGACTACAAACGTAGTTTAATTAATGACAACTATACAGGCAAAATAATTCAAACAGATAGAAACCTGAGTGTAAATCTATTATCTTTCAGTAACATACAGGACTGTTAGTGTCTTTTTTTATGCTGTAGATGCGATAATTGCGCGGTATCATAGCAAAAATAAGTCATTGCCCCGTGATATCTGTGGTTGAATAGCAGTAAGTGGGTGGGAAAAATGAAAATCAGACGATAGTTGTCGAAAAGCCTTTTATCCTGCTAATCTTTGCGCTCAACGATAATTAAAAGTAGATTGATGACCAACGCATATAACGCATCGGCAATTGAAGTTTTAACAGGACTGGAACCGGTACAAAAGCGGCCGGGCATGTATACCGACACTACAAGACCTAACCACCTGGCTCAAGAAGTGGTTGATAATAGTGTTGATGAAGCTGTAGCAGGTCATGCGCGTAAAATTGATGTCATTTTACACGCGGATAATTCACTCGAAGTTATTGATGATGGTCGTGGTATGCCCGTGGATATTCACCCAGAAGAGGGTATACCTGGCATTGAAGTCATCCTGACGCGGTTACATGCTGGCGGTAAATTTTCTAATAAGAACTATCAATTTTCTGGCGGCTTGCATGGCGTTGGTGTGTCGGTTGTTAACGCGTTATCACGTCGTTTAGAGGTTAAAATCAAACGAAATGGTAAGGAGTATGCGATCGCTTTTGAAGGCGGTGAACGCGTTGAACCATTGACCGAGGTTGGCTCGGTCGGTAAACGTAACACGGGTACCCGACTACGTTTCTGGCCTGAAACAACGTATTTTGATTATGCTAACTTTTCCGTTGCTAAACTCCGCCATGTTTTAAGAGCAAAAGCAGTGTTGTGTCCTGGTCTGCTTGTTAACTTCACCGATCTGTCTGGCAAAGAAAAAGTAGAAGACAACTGGTGCTATGAGGATGGCCTAGCTGGTTACATCAGTTCAATGATGACTGATCAGCCCTGCGTGCCGACTAAACCATTTGTAGGTCACATTGAGGGGGATAATGAAGAGGTAGACTGGGCTCTGATGTGGCAGTTAGAACCGGGCGAGGAACTGACAGAAAGTTATGTTAACCTGATTCCAACAGCGCAGGGAGGCACGCATGTTAACGGTTTGCGCTCAGGTTTGCTTGATGCCTTGCGGGAATTTTGTGAGTTTCGACGTTTGTTACCGCGCGGCGTGAAATTATCGCCTGAAGATATTTGGGAACACTGCTGTTATGTTTTATCAGTTAAGTTGCAAGATCCACAATTTTCGGGTCAAACGAAAGAACGTTTGTCATCGAGACAATGCGCTGGTTTTGTCTCAGGCGCGGTAAAAGACGCATTTAGTCTTTGGTTGAACCACCACGTTGGTGATGGTGAAAAAATTGCTGAACTTGCAATCAGTAATGCCCAATCGCGTTTAAAACAGATCAAGAAAGTGGTGCGTAAGCGGGTGCAATCTGGTCCAGCCTTGCCAGGTAAGCTAGCCGATTGCACATCACAGGATGTAAGCCGTACAGAAGTATTTTTAGTTGAAGGTGACTCGGCGGGAGGTAGTGCCAAGCAAGGCCGTAACCGCGAGTTTCAGGCAATTATGCCGCTACGTGGAAAAATATTGAATACCTGGGAAGTTGAGTCAACACAGGTGTTAGCATCGCAAGAAGTGCATGATATCGCTATTGCAATTGGTGTCGACCCAGGCTCGGAAGACTTATCCAGTTTGCGTTATGGCAAAATTTGTATTTTAGCCGATGCGGATTCTGACGGTGCTCATATTGCTACTTTATTATGTGCGTTGTTTGTACGTCATTTTAAAGCGTTGGTGCAGGCAGGTCATGTTTGTGTGGCAATGCCACCTCTATATCGTATAGATGTGGGTAAACAGGTGTTCTATGCCCTTGATGATGAAGAACGTCAGATCATCCTTGAACGAATCAAAAGGGACAATATCAAAGGCAAAGTCAGTACTCAGCGTTTTAAAGGTTTGGGTGAGATGAATCCTATGCAATTACGTGAAACAACCATGGCACCGGATACCCGTCGCCTGGTTCGACTTACATTGTCAGCAGAGGATGACACAATGATGATGATGGATAAGCTGCTATCCAAAAAACGTGCTTCTGATCGCAAAATTTGGTTGGAAGAACATGGCGATTTGGCGTTGGTGTGATAAAACAAAAGAGACAGTCTAACCATGACAACCATTGTTGACGATTTAGAACAGATTCCGCTAGGAGAGTTTACAGAAAAAGCGTATCTGGATTATTCCATGTACGTGATTTTAGACCGTGCCTTGCCGCATATTGCTGATGGTTTGAAGCCAGTGCAAAGGCGGATTGTTTATGCCATGTCGGAGCTTGGTCTTAGTGCTGTTTCCAAACATAAAAAATCAGCACGTACTGTGGGGGATGTATTAGGTAAATATCATCCACATGGAGATTCCGCCTGTTATGAAGCGATGGTGTTAATGGCGCAACCATTTTCCTACCGTTATACCTTGATTGATGGTCAAGGTAACTGGGGCTCAATGGATGATCCAAAGTCGTTTGCGGCGATGCGTTATACCGAGTCACGGCTAGCACCTTACGCACAAACATTATTAAGTGAATTGGCGCAAGGTACAGTTGAGTGGGTGCCTAACTTCGATGGCACTATGTCAGAGCCAGAGTTATTACCGGCCAGGTTACCGAATGTTCTGTTGAACGGCAGTACGGGTATAGCTGTGGGTATGTCTACTGATATACCGCCGCATAATCTGCGCGAGGTTGTCGATGCCTGTTTATTATTGCTTAAAAAGCCATCGACTCAATTAGAACAACTGCTGGAAGTAATCCAGGGACCTGATTTTCCTACCGGCGGTGAGCTGATTTCCAGTAAAAATGAATTAGAAAAAATTTATCAAACGGGCCATGGATCTGTTCGTCAGCGGGCAGTTTACGCAATTGAACAAAGCGAGGTGGTGATTTCTGAGTTGCCGTATCAGGTGTCTGGCGCCAAAGTTATTGAGCAAATCGCCAATCAGATGCAGCAAAAGAAATTGCCAATGGTAGTGGATATACGCGATGAATCAGATCACGAGCATCCCATTCGTATTGTCATTGTGCCTCGCTCCAACCGTATAGATATTGATGGCCTGATGTCACACTTATTTGCGACGACGGATCTAGAACGCAGTCATCGTGTAAATATGAACATGATCGGTCTTGATGGACGCCCGCAGGTTAAAACACTACGTGATTTATTAGTCGAGTGGCTCACATTTCGTACGGAAACAGTTCGTAAGCGTCTGCAATATCGTCTCGATAAGGTGCTTGATCGATTACATGTCCTGGAAGGTTTATTAATTGCTTATCTGAATATTGATGAAGTGATTGAAATTATCCGAACAGAAGATGATCCCAAGACAGCGTTAATGGCTCGGTTTAATCTGAGTGATCGACAGGCAGAATCGATACTAGAACTCCGCTTACGCAATTTGGCCAAACTTGAAGAAATGAAAATCAAGGCTGAGCGTGATGATTTAAATAAAGAAAGAAAATCGTTGGAATTATTACTGGGTTCAGAGACACGTTTAAAAACCTTAATACGAAAAGAACTCACTGCTGATGCTAAAAAATATGGTGATGATCGGCGCTCAATGTTAGTAGCGCGTGGGGCAGCCAAAGCGCTCAGCGAAACCGATTTATTACCTACAGAGCCCGTGACTATTGTTTTGTCCGAAAGTGGCTGGGTGCGTGCTGCCAAAGGGCATGATGTCGATCCGACATCACTCAATTTCCGTACAGGTGATCGGTATGCAACTGCTGTCAGGGCAAGAAGTAATCAACAAATTGTCTTTTTGGATTCCACAGGTCGAAGTTACTCTTTACCAGCCCATACTTTGCCATCAGCACGTGGACAAGGCGAACCCTTGAGTGGCCGTTTCCAGATGCCGACAGATGCACGTTTTGTGGCAGTGCTGGCAGGTGAATTAGATCAACCATTAGTATTATCCAATACAGCAGGGTATGGCTTTGTCACCACATTAGATAACTTATTAGCGAAAAATAAAGCTGGTAAAGCCTTATTTAATTTGCCTGATGGCGCTGAGGTCTTACAACCATTATGGCTGGGTAATATTGAGTCTGATCAATTAGCCGTCGCTGCTGGTGATGGCCGTTTATTAGTTTTTCCAGCCAATGAGTTGCCCAATATGAATAAAGGTAAAGGTGTTCGTCTGATTAATATCCCACAAGCCGCCTTTGCCAATAAAAGCGAGTGGCTGCATTCCGTGGCTGTGGTGCCAGAAGGGAAAAGCCTCACTTTGCATGCCGGTAGACGGCATTTAACTTTAAAACCAGCCGACTTAGTCCATTACAATGGTGAGCGGGGAAAACGCGGTCATAAACTACCGCGTGGCTTACAGAAAGTAACTAAAGTGGAAGTGGCAGAGAAGAGTTGAATTAAAACACGGCAATAATATTAAAAGTAACCCTCTTTAGTGCTTTAATTTTTTAAAAAACAAAAAGGGTAATGTTTGATTGATGGTGTTGTTCAGCACCGACATATCAAAGCAGTTTGAGACGCTTTCCTGAGTCACCTGGTTTAACTAAAGCCTCTAGCTTGAAACGACTGCATCTGTTCTATATTGTGTCTCTTCTTCTGCCTCCACATAAGCTGTTCATATTTCATTGGGTGACATCATGCAAGGTCTTACCTTTGCAACACTAGCGTATTTCATTTGGGGTTTTTACCCGTTATTTTTTAGTTATTTATCTCAGGTGATGCCGGTTGAAGTTGCTGTGCATCGTGTGATTTGGTCGTTTGTGTTTACACTTGGCTTTGCAATGATGAGTTCGCGCTTGCGACAGCAATTATGGGTGTTACTGAGTAATAAAACAGCAGTGAAGTGGTTGAGTTTGTCGGCGTTATTTATTGCGATTAATTGGCTGACTTATATTTTTGCGGTGGAACAAAAGCTGGTGTTACAAGCCAGTTTGGGCTTTTTTATTTCGCCCTTGGTGACCTTATTGATGGGATGGCTGATTTTAAAGGAGCGCATTCATCCATTACAGATAGGGGCTGGTGTATTGGCTTTGCTGGCGGTGTTGTGGGAGTTGTGGCAAGTGGGTAGTTTGCCTTGGGTGGCCTGTGTCTTGTCGCTGGCGTTTGCTTGTTATGGCTTGGTGCGGAAAGTATTCCCCGTCGATGGTATCAGTGGTTTAATCATTGAGACGTTATTGCTATTGCCTTTTTGTGCTGGATTTATTATGTGGCAGAACGTCGGTATAAGCCATGCGATGGGGTTTGGTTCTGAGTTGTCGATCACGATGCTGTTGATCTGTTCAGGAGTGTTGACAGCCTTGCCGTTGATTTTATTTGCCAGTGCAGTTCGGCAGGTGAATTATTCGGTTGTTGGCTTTTTGATGTATATCAACCCAACGATGCAGTTTTTGATTGCCGTTTATATTTTGAAGGAACCAATGGATGCAAGCCGATGGGTGACGTTTGTTATTGTTTGGATTGCTATGGCCTTGTTTATATTAGGCATGCAACAAAATCGCAAGCCTGTTGTGGCCGGTTGAGTTCTTTGTCTTATTTTAGGATAAGGGCAATGCGGTTTTGTTGATAGCCGATTTCATTACAAAGGAGGTATGCACGCCACTGATGCCTTCTAAACGAGTCAGTTTATTTAATAAGAACTGTTGGTAGGCTTCCATATCTTTCACGATGACCTTTAATAAATAATCGGCACTTTGCCCGGTGATGAGGTGACATTCTAAGACTTCAGGGTAGTTGGCGAGCTCGGCTTCAAAGTGGTCAAAACGTTCAGGTGTGTGCTTGTCCATACTGACACTAATTAAGGCCGTTAATGTCAGCCCCAGCTGTTTGGCATTGAGTAAGGCAACATAGCCTTCAATCAGGCCGCTTTCTTCTAATTGTTTCACCCGTCTTAAACAGGGCGAGGGAGATAATTTGATTGCTTCGGCTAATTCTTGGTTACTGATACGACCTTGCTGCTGCAGGGTCGAAAGAATCAGTTGATCATAGCGATCTAAAGTGTGCGCTTGGGACATATCTATTGCCTAATGGTTTTGTCTAGCTATTTAATACTATCAATCTATTATATATTAACATTTAATGCTAAATAAGCCCTAATATAGCGCAATTTTGCAATTTAATGCCAATGCATCTTCTTTATACTGTATACATTGCTGAAATGACCTGATGTGACAAACGCCAAAAGCGAGATTGAGATGGGGTCTGGTTACCGCCACGAGTGGTAATGGGATTTTAAGAACACACTATATTATCCGATAGGTGTTACTCAAGCGGCATCGATTTTCAGCAACCTTATGTTGAGAGGAGTGAATTGTGATTACGACATCAGAACAAAATACCGCCGCTTTGAGCCTATTGCGTTAAGCGATAGATGCTGGCCGAGTGCGGAAATAACGCATCCGCCGATTTGGATGAGTACCGATCTGCGTGATGGTAATCAGGCTTTGATTAACCCCATGTCGGTAGAAAGAAAATTGCCACGGCTACCATTAAGGCATTAATTAATGCGATAAACCGATGGATTCAAACGAATGAGATAGAAGATGAGGCGCAGATTGTCACAGCAAATGACAGCAAGATGCCGTATTATGCAGGCTGACTTTATTAACGACAGCCGATGAGCGTGAACTCATTCCAAGGATTACTATGTTTGATGCCGTACTTCGCGTATATGGTGAACAATTTGATGTGGCGACATGTTTAGAACAACATAGTGACTTATTGATATCAGAGTCATACCAGAAAGGAGAATTGGATATGTTTGGTAATCCCAATAGCTTTTCAGGTTTTGATGTCATTGTGGCTGAAAATACGACAGCAGCAGAATGCCAACAACAAGTGCGAGCATTTTTGACGCAACACGCTGCGATGTTAACCGGTTTGCAGCAAGATAAGGTTCATTGTGAGCTCGATATTGATATGACCGTCAGTGATGATGATCAGATACCCGAATCATTAAGCTTGCCGATTGATTTGTTGGCGCAGTTAGTTCGCCTTGATATTGGGCTTGAACTATCTGCGTTTCCTGATACTGATCTGGACGCGTTATAAGCGGATTTAATGTAAGTTGCCGTTGCGCTTATGTCCGGTTATTTCAAGAGTATTATCACAAAGCGTTATTCGCATGACCTGTAATGAATAGGCTAAATAAATAGTCAGGTTTAGATTGTATTTCTCAAGCTGAGTTCTTCTGGGTAGGGCTGTAGATAAGCTTGTTTTGCAATGTAATCGTTGGGGTGCAAGTGAAAATGGTGTTTGAGTAATGTGATAGGGACAATCAATGGTATTTGCCCGATCCTGTATTGGTCAATAATTCGAGCAAGTTCCTGTTTCTCTGATGATGAGATGACCTTTTTTAGGTAGCCTTGTAAATGCATTAAGACATTGGTGTGGGTTTTTCGAGTTGCCATAGCCCCTAATGCGGTCATTAGGCCTTCAAAATATTTCTCCCCCAAATCGTCTGCCGTATGGCTGCCTGCATTAGCAATCATTCGTCCAAGTGTGCTGTAGTCGGAAGGTGAGTGGGCCATCAGGCAGTATTTATATTGAACGTGAAAATCAGCGATGCGTTGATGAGTGAGCCCTTTGGCTAACATTTTTTGCCAGTTTGAATAGGCGAACACACGGGTGATGAAGTTTTCGCGGAGGTTGGGGTCTGTCAGCCTACCCGACTCTTCGACAGGTAATAATGGTTGTGCCTGTGTCAGGGCTTGTGCATAGATGCCTCGGCCCGGGGTTTGATCAGGGTAGCCATTGTCTCGATATACTTTGACACGAAATAAGCCACAACTTGGTGAGTTTTTCATAAAAATATAACCACATAAGTCATGGTGCAACTTGGCTTGTTGAAGACCGTAATCAGCGAGTTGGTCTGTGTAATCGATATTATGATCATCAAGAGCGACAGCTCTAGGCGTGCTGGGCTCTCCTATGAGATGTATTGGTTTTCGCGGTATGCCCAAACCTATAGCAACTTCAGGGCAAATAGGTATGTAGTCAAAATAATTGGCTAAGGTATCTGAGCACAATGATGAATGTTTGTGACCGCCGTCATACCTTACTTTTTGCCCAAGAAGACAACTACTTATGCCGACCTTTATCTTCATTGCTTTCCTTAGGTGTAATCCTTATCTGAATAAGGTAGCAAGAATAAAATACGAAGACAATGACAAGATGGTTTCATGCTGATGTCATATGTTTTAGATTGCGCAAATTGTTTGCTATTACCAATGTTAACCTTTATATCTCACTGGAAATAATTCATTACCAGCAAAGATATATAGTGATATAGCGCTTTTTTACCACCTTGTTGAAAAAAATTAAGTGTCTTTATAAAGACGGGGTAACAATCTGAAAATAAAGCAAGAACAAATATAACAAGTTAAAACTAGTCGAGCGCGTTAAAAGCTAAATACACCATATGGTTGAAAAAAATTAGTTGAATATAAAGTGAACGGTGGTAAAAACTTATTCACAACCAATGGCCTAACATGATATTTTTCTATTGTTTATAAATCACGTCAGTCGTGGCATCAATCTGGGGGAAGCCGTTTCATGAGTGAGCAAGAAATAAGCGCTCGAAAAGCAGGGAATAAACTAAAGTTGCCGAGAGCTATAGGGAAAGGCAGGCAAGTCAATCCTAAAGCATTGGCTGAAGTTCAGGCTTTGCTAGGTGATGAATCCAGACAAAAGGATTTACTCATTGAACATCTCCATAAAATTCAAGACAAATACCATCATATTTCTGCAGCACATCTGGTAGCACTTGCTCGGGAAATGAAACTGTCCAAGGCTGAAGTCTATGAGGTAGCGACCTTCTATCATCATTTTGATGTGATTAAAGAGGGAGACACGCCACCGCCAGAGCTGACAGTAAGAGTCTGTGAATCTTTGACCTGTGAGATGAATGGCGCTCAGCCATTAATTCAATCGCTAGAAGATGGCTTAGGTGATACTGTGCGGGTACAACGTGTCCCCTGCATTGGCCGTTGCGATGTGGCGCCTGTTGCGGTCGTTGGTATGAACCCGATCGAAAATGCCGAAGCTGAACAAGTCATTAATGCAGTTAAGGCAAGCGAAATTACGCCTGAAACCATCGAACCAATCGAGTTTGATACATATGTCAATCAAGGCGGCTATGGTGTCTATCAGCAATGTATGAATGGCACACTTAGCGTTGAGAAAGTGCTCACTACGATGGAAGACTCTGGGCTGAGAGGCTTAGGTGGGGCTGGTTTCCCAGCAGGCAGAAAATGGCGCATTGTGCGTGATCAGCCAGAACCGAAATTGATGGCAGTAAATATTGATGAAGGTGAGCCGGGCACATTCAAAGATAAATATTATCTGGAGCGAGACCCGCATTGTTTTCTTGAAGGCACGCTGATTGCTGCGTGGGCAACAGGCATCAATGAAATTTATATTTATCTGCGTGATGAGTATGCGGCTATTCGTGAATCATTGACCGTAGAAATCGCCAAATTAAAAGCGAAGCCACCCGTTGATAACATGCCTGAAATACATTTGCGTCGCGGTGCGGGCGCTTATATTTGTGGTGAAGAATCAGCAATGATTGAATCCATTGAAGGTAAACGTGGTATGCCGAGACTTCGGCCACCGTATGTCGCGCAAGTGGGGTTATTTGGCCGTCCAACGCTTGAACATAATATGGAAACACTTTATTGGGTTCGAGACATTCTTGAAAAAGGTCCATCATGCCTAACAGATCATGGTCGTAATGGCCGTGTTGGCTTACGTTCCTTCTCAGTCAGTGGCAGGGTGAAGAAGCCTGGTATGCATTTGGCGCCTGCTGGTATTACCATGCGAGAGCTGATTGATGAATATTGTGGTGGCATGTTGGAAGGCCATGAATTTTATGGCTACTTCCCCGGTGGTGCCTCAGGCGGTATCTTACCTGCCTCGTTAGGTGATGTGCCGCTAGATTTTGATACCTTGCAAGAATATGATTGTTTTATCGGTTCCGCGGCCATTGTTGTGTTTTCAGACCAAGATAAGGCGCGTGATTTGGCTGTCAATGCGATGAAGTTTTTTGAAGATGAGTCATGTGGCCAATGTACGCCTTGCCGTGTTGGCACAGCCAAAGCAGTTGATTTAATGAAGAAAAAAGACTGGGATCACGATTTATTGGAGGAGCTGTCGCAGGTCATGGTCGACGCATCGATATGTGGGCTTGGACAAGCAGCACCGAATCCATTGCTT
>QGCW01000042.1_pt1 | contig 13995 bp, 28 predicted proteins | sample 4702261 | NCBI WGS metagenome assembly QGCW01 (sample SAMN08941162, study PRJNA450518) | Sediment metagenome, whole genome shotgun sequencing project. | biome: grassland soil; feature: grassland; material: soil; isolation source: soil 14 days enrichment with methanethiol ...
GTTAAGATGGACGTTACCTTGATTGCACCGATTGCGATGGAAGAAGGCTTGCGCTTTGCGATTCGTGAAGGCGGTCGCACCGTAGGTGCAGGTGTCGTTAGTAAAATCACTGAGTAAATAAATAATGGCAACCAACCAAACAATTAGAATCCGTTTGAAATCATTCGATCACCGTCTGATTGATCAATCGGCTAAAGAAATCGTTGAAACTGCGAAGCGTACTGGAGCTCGGATTAATGGGCCTATTCCATTACCGACTAAAAAAGAACGTTTTACTGTTTTGATTTCTCCGCATGTCAATAAGGACGCACGTGACCAGTACGAAATCCGTACTCACAAACGTCTTATGGACATTGTTGAGCCTACTGACAAAACAGTAGATGCATTAATGAAGCTGGATCTCGCCGCTGGCGTAGATGTCCAGATCAAGTTGAATTAAAGGGGCTTAGGTCAATGACTATTGGACTTGTAGGCCGTAAACGTGGCATGACTCGTGTGTTCTCTGAGGACGGCGTGTCAACACCTGTAACGGTTATCGAAGTTGAACCGAATCGTATCAGCCAAGTTAAAACGGCTGAGACTGACGGCTATAGTGCTGTTCAAGTCACTATTGGTTCAAAAAAAGCATCGCGTCTTTCTAAATCTATGGCAGGTCATTTTGCAAAAGCTGAATCTGCAGCTGGACATAAAGTATGTGAGTTTAGAGTTGATGACATCGCTGAATTGGAACTTGGTTCTGAAGTCAAGGTGTCAATGTTTGAAGCTGGTCAAAAAATAGACGTCAGTGGAATAACAAAAGGTAAAGGCTTTGCAGGCCCAATGAAACGTTATGGTTTCCGTGGTGGTGATGCAACGCACGGTAACTCTATCTCTCATCGTTCGGCTGGTTCAATTGGCCAATGCCAAACACCAGGCCACGTTTTTAAAGGTAAAAAAATGGCTGGTCATATGGGGGATGTGAAACGTACTTTACAAAACTTATCTGTGGTCAGGGTTGATGAAGAACGTAACTTACTATTAGTGAAAGGGTCTATACCTGGTGCTAAAGGTAGTGACGTTGTGATTCGTCCTGCAGTTAAAGCCTAATAGATTCTTAGGGGAATATTGTGGATCTTCAATTACAATCATTCGATGGAGCAGCAGTCGGAAATATTACTGTTTCAGATGCAATGTTCGATCGTGAATACAATGAATCTATGGTTCATCAAGTTGTGACAGCTTATCTTGCCAATTCAAGAGCAGGAACGCACGCACAAAAAACACGTTCTGAAGTAAGTGGCGGTGGTCGTAAACCATTTGCTCAAAAAGGTGGTGGTCGTGCGCGTGCCGGTACAATCAGAAGTCCAATATGGCGTTCTGGTGGTACTACATTCGCAGCGAAGCCGCGTGATTACAGCCAGAAAGTAAACCGTAAAGTTTATCGCAGTGCTATTTGCTCTATTTTGTCAGAACTACGTCGTAATGACAGTCTAGTCATCGTCGATAAAGTTGAATTGACGACAGCAAAAACGAAAGACTTATTAGCGAAAACTAAGGCTTTAGGCCTTAAGAATGCGTTGATTGTTACAGAGAATGCAGCAGGCAACTTAGACTTAGCAACACGCAACTTATATGACATTGCGACAACAGATGCTGCACATGTCAATCCGGTCGCATTGCTACGCTTTGAAAAAGTCGTCATGAGCGAAGACTCTGTTCGTAAACTAGAGGAGTCACTAGCATGAATCAAGAGCGATTAACTAAAGTGATTATTGGCCCAGTGGTTGCCGAAAAAGCAACACGTGTTGCTGAAAATCATAATCAAGTCGTACTTAAAGTATTACCAAGTGCGAATAAAACTGAAATTAAAAAGGCAGTCGAATTACTATTTGATGCCAACGTTGATTCAGTATCAACAATTAATGTCAAAGGTAAAACTAAACGCACCGGACGCCTTATGGGTAAACGTAGCGATTGGAAAAAAGCCTATGTTACTTTGAAAGAAGGCACTGACATTAACTTTTTAGATGCTGAATAAATAATAGGATACGGGTGAGGAATCAGGAATGGCGTTAAAAAAAGCTAAACCTACGTCGGCTGGGCGCAGATTTGTTGTTCAACTCAATACGGCAGATCTATACCGTGGTGCACCATATGCGCCATTGGTTGAAAAAAAAGCGAAATCAGGCGGTAGAAATAATGCTGGTCGTATCACAGTAAGACATCGTGGTGGTGGTCATAAACAACGTTATCGTTTGATTGATTTTAAACGTAACAAAGATGGTATACCCGCTGTTGTCGAGCGTATTGAATACGATCCAAACCGTACTGCACACATTGCATTACTTAGTTACGCGGATGGTGAGAAGTCATACATTATCGCACCAAAAGGTGTGACAGCTGGCGATCGTTTAGAGTCTGGTGACCAAGCATCAATTCGTGCTGGTAACGCTCTGAAACTGGCAGCTATTCCATTAGGTAGCACAGTACATTGTATTGAGATGAAACCTGGTAAAGGTGCACAGATTGCACGTAGTGCAGGTGCCAGCGCTCAATATGTTGCTCGTGAAAATGGTTACGCTACATTACGTTTACGTTCAGGTGAAACGCGTAAAGTTTCACTGGAATGCAAAGTTACACTTGGTGAAGTCGGTAATGGTGAACATTCATTGCGTTCACTTGGTAAAGCTGGTGCTACACGCTGGCGTGGTGTTCGTCCAACGGTACGTGGTGTCGTTATGAACCCAGTTGATCATCCACATGGTGGTGGTGAAGGTCGTACTTCAGGTGGTCGTCATCCAGTGTCACCATGGGGTATGCCGACAAAAGGCTACAAAACACGTAAAAACAAACGTACGGATAATTTAATCGTACGCCGTCGTAACAAAAAATAAAGGCTAGGAATTAAGTATGCCGCGTTCAATTAAAAAGGGTCCATTTATTGACCTGCACCTTGAAAAAAAGGTTTTAGAAGCAGTAGAAGCAAATAATAAACGTCCAATTAAAACATGGTCTCGTCGTTCGATGATTATTCCAGAAATGATTGGTTTAACACTTGCTGTTCATAATGGTAGACAACATCTTCCTGTGTTTGTTACGGAAGATATGGTTGGGCACAAGTTGGGTGAATTTTCCCCAACCAGGACCTTTAAAGGTCATGCCGCTGATAAGAAATCGAAGAAGCGATAGGGTATAGATATGGCGACAAAAGCTAAACTGAGCTATGCGAGAATTTCTGCACAGAAAGTACGTTTGGTTGCAGATCAAATAAGAGGTTTGCCGGTCGAAAAGGCAATTAATATATTGACTTTTAGCCCTAAAAAAGCGGCCGTTTTGATGAAGGATGTTTTAGATTCTGCCATCGCAAACGCAGAGCATAATGATGGTGCTGATATCGACGAACTGTATGTTTCTACGGTAATGGTCGATGAAGGCACAACTATGAAACGTATGTCACCACGCGCTAAAGGCCGTGGTAATCGTATCCTTAAACGCACTAGCCACATTACAGTGGTTGTTGACGAGAAGTAAGAGAGAATACTTATGGGACAAAAGGTTCACCCAACTGGCTTTAGACTTGGTATAATTAAAGATTGGAATTCGATCTGGTATGCCGATTCATCAGAATTTTCTGGTCTATTAGATAAAGATCTAAAAGTTCGTGCTTTTTTGCAAGAAAAATTAGCGCACGCTTCAGTAAGCAAAATACAAGTAGATAGACCTGCTAAAAATGCTCAAATAACAATACATACAGCACGTCCTGGCATTGTTATTGGCAAGAAAGGCGAGGACATAGATAAATTGCGCCGTGAGGTGGCAGATATCATGGGTGTCCCTGTTAATGTCGGTGTGGAAGAAATTCGGAAACCCGAGCTTGATGCTACCTTAGTAGCACAAAGTGTTGCTCAGCAATTAGAGCGTCGCATTATGTTCCGTCGCGCTATGAAGCGTGCTGTTACAAACACAATGCGTCTAGGTGCTGAAGGTATTCGTATTAATGTCGCGGGTCGTCTGAACGGTGCTGAAATTGCACGTACTGAATGGTACCGCGAAGGACGTGTCCCTCTGCATACATTACGTGCTGATATTGATTACGGCACTGCAGAAGCGAACACTACATACGGCATCATTGGTGTCAAGGTTTGGATTTTTAAAGGCGAGGTTTTTGATACAAATACAAAAGCTGTCGCTCCAGTTGAGAAATAAGGTTATAACCAATGTTACAGCCAAAAAGAACGAAATTTAGAAAGCAGATGAAACTGCGCAACCGCGGTCTAGCACACCGTGGCGCTAAAGTCAGTTTCGGTGAGTTCGGCTTGAAATCAGTTGAACGTGGACGGATTACCGCACGTCAGATTGAGGCAGCACGTCGTGCTATGACTCGTCATATTAAACGTGGTGGTAAAATCTGGATTCGTGTGTTCCCAGATAAGCCCATTACGAGTAAGCCTCTTGAAGTGCGTCAAGGTAAAGGTAAAGGTAATGTTGAGTACTGGGTGGCGAATGTACAACCAGGTCGCATGCTTTATGAAATGGAAGGTGTTGATGAAGCAGTTGCGCGTGAAGCATTTCGCTTGGCCGCTGCAAAACTTCCGGTTAAAACAACATTTGTAACGCGGGCAGTACTGTAATGAAAGCAAGTGAAATTAGACAAAAATCTGCTGATGAAATGATGCAAGAGCTTGATGCTTTGCATAAGGAGCAGTTCAACTTACGTATGCAACATGCCACTGGCCAATTAACGCGGTCTAGTGAAATGAAACGTGTACGTCGTGATATTGCACGTATTAAAACTGTGCTAAGCGAAAAGAAATAGGGCGCGGATATGAGTGAACAGGAAAAAGCAATACGTTTAGTAACGGGTCGTGTCGTTAGCGACAAAATGGACAAAACAATCACAGTTTTAGTTGAGCGTAAAGTTGCACACCCGATTTATAAAAAATATGTAAAACGTTCTACCAAACTGCATGCGCATGATGAAGAAAATACATGCAACATTGGTGATGTGGTCAATATTACTTCTACACGCCCACAAGCGAAGACTAAAAGCTGGACATTAGTCGACGTTGTGACACGTGCTAAGTAATTAGACAGTTATATTGGGAGTTTAGACCATGATTCAAATGCAAAGTAGTCTAGATGCCGCGGATAATAGCGGTGCCAGACGTGTTGAATGCATTAAAGTTTTAGGCGGTTCACATCGCCGCTATGCTGGTATTGGTGATGTCATTAAAGTGACCATTAAAGAAGCTGCACCACGTGGCAAAGTGAAAAAGGGTGAAGTACACAATGCTGTGATCGTTCGCACTCGGAAAGGCGTTCGTCGTGCTGATGGATCGCTGATTCGTTTTGATTCAAACGCGGCAGTGTTACTGAATACAGCACACCAACCGATTGGTACACGTATTTTTGGCCCTGTTACTCGTGAACTTCGCGGTGAGAAGTTTATGAAAATTATTTCATTAGCGCCTGAAGTGCTATAGGTAGAGGAGACGCTAAAAATGGAAAGATTAAGAACAGGCGATCAAGTTATTGTTACCACAGGTAAAGATCGTGGTAAGCAAGGTGAAATCAAAACCCGAGTTGATGGTGGAAAATTCATCGTTGATGGTTTGAACCTGGTAAAAAAACACACCAAACCTAATCCTAATTTAGGTGTTACTGGTGGTATTTTAGACAAAGAAATGCCCATCGACGGCTCAAACTTGGCACTGGTTAACCCTGCAACAGGCAAAGGTGACAAGGTCGGCTTTAAAATTTTAGACGACGGTACTAAGGTCCGTATGTTTAAGTCTAATGGCGAAGTAGTTAGCTCGTAAGCTATAAATAGGTATATGACCGTGAGCAGATTAAAAGATTATTATCGTGATACTGTAGTTGATCAGTTAAAAGAACAGTTTAACTACAAGTCAGTAATGGAAGTACCCAAGATTACAAAAATAACCTTGAACATGGGTGTGGGTGAAGCATTGACTGACAAAAAAGTTTTAGAAAATGCAGTAGCAGATATGGAGAAAATTGCTGGACAAAAACCAGTAATTACTAAAGCGAAAAAGTCAATTGCTGGCTTTAAAGTTCGTGAAGGTTGGCCTATCGGCTGTAAAGTGACATTACGTTCAGAACGCATGTATGACTTTCTAGACCGGCTGATCTCAATCTCTATTCCTAGAGTGCGTGACTTCCGTGGTCTGAACCCTAAATCATTTGATAAACAGGGTAATTACAGCATGGGCGTGAAAGAACAAATTATCTTCCCAGAAATCGAATATGATAAAATCGATAAGTTAAGAGGGATGGATATTACGATCACGACGACAGCAAATTCGGCTGAAGAGTCTCATGCGTTGTTATCTGCATTTAAATTTCCTTTTAGAAAATAAGTATAGGTTGGATGGAATAAGTTATGGCTAAACGCTGCATGGTTAATCGCGACATTAAACGCGAAAAATTAGTTAAAAAATACGCGGCAAAACGCGCTGAATTGAAAAAACAAATGCTGGATATGTCTTTGTCTTTCGATCAACGTCAAGAAGCGGCGAAAAAATTTCATGCCTTGCCTAGAAACTCTAGTCCTGTTCGCATGAGAAATCGCTGTAACATAACTGGCCGTCCTCATGGTTATTATCGCAAGTTCGGTTTGTCTAGGAATAAACTACGCGAACATGCAATGAAGGGTGATATCCCTGGCCTAGTTATGGCCAGCTGGTAATTGCTTAAAGATATCGTGGAGCTTGAATTAAAATGAGTATGACAGACCCAATTGCTGATATGTTGACACGCGTTCGTAACGCACAACAAGCAAATAAAACAGAGGTATCTATGCCTTGTTCAAATGTAAAAATGAACATTGCAAAGGTACTTAAAGAAGAAGGCTACATCTCAGCTTATGATGTTGTTGAGACAGAAGGTAAAAAAGCACTTTCAATCACATTGAAGTACTTTGAAGGTAAACCAGTTATCTCACAGATAGACCGTGTGAGCCGACCTGGTCTACGTAACTATAAAAGTGCTGATCAATTACCGAAAGTAATCGGTGGTCTTGGCGTAGCCATTATTTCTACATCGCAAGGTGTGATGACTGATCGCAAAGCTCGTTCGCTTGGTCAGGGCGGCGAAGTTCTCTGCGCTGTCAGTTAATAGTATTTGGAGAATAAAGAATGTCACGTATAGCTAATGCACCAGTAGAAATACCTGCAGGCGTTGAAGTCACTCTTAATGGTTCAGAAATCTCAGTTAAGGGTTCAAAAGGCGCGTTAAGCAGAAGTATCCATTCTGATGTAGAAGTCAAGCATGAAGATAATGCTCTTGTGACTTTAGCACGCAGCTCATCAAAACAAAATGTAGCACTTGCAGGTACAACTCGTGCGCTACTTAATAATATGGTGGTAGGTGTCAGTCAGGGTTTTGAGAAAAAACTAAGTTTAGTCGGTGTTGGTTACCGTGCTAAATCACAAGGTAAAGTATTAGATTTGACACTTGGCTTTTCACACCCAGTTAAGCATCAGGTTCCTGAAGGCATTACCGTTGAAACACCAAGCCAAACGGAAATCGTTGTTTCAGGTGCAGATAAACAAGTTGTTGGCCAGGTAGCAGCAGATATTCGTGCTTACCGTCCACCAGAGCCATATAAAGGTAAAGGTGTACGTTACACAGATGAGTATGTTGCTCGTAAAGACGCTAAGAAAAAATAAGTAGGCATTAATATGGATAAAAAATCATCACGTTTACGTAGAGCTGCAAAATTACGGGCAAGGATTAAAGATCTTGAGTCGTATCGGTTAACAGTGCACAGAACACCCCGTCATATTTATGCGCAGGTACTTGCACATGATAGCTCTAAAGTCATTGCAACAGCTTCAACAGTAGACAGCGAAATTAAAAAAGAATTACAAGGCGCAGGTAATGCTACTGCGGCAGCTGTAGTTGGCAAATTTATCGCACAACGTGCGACAAAAGAAGGTGTGAACGAAGTTGCTTTCGATCGCTCAGGTTATAAGTATCACGGCAGAGTTCAAGCTCTTGCAGAAGCTGCTCGTGAAAACGGTTTGCAGTTTTAATAGTAAAGGTAGTAGTTAAATGGCACAAAACGATCAACGACAAACACCAGCAGATGGTTTTATTGAAAAACTTGTTGGTATTAGACGTGTAGCTAAAGTTGTAAAAGGCGGACGTGTGTTTGGCTTCTCTGCATTGACAGTAGTCGGTGACGGTCAAGGCCGCATTGGTTTCGGTCAGGGTAAAGCACGTGAAGTACCTATTGCTATCCAAAAAGCTATGGATGAAGCTCGAAAAAACATGCAGTCAGTCGCGCTTGATGGTCACACATTGCAACACCCCGTGACATCACGACACGGCGCAGCAAAAGTCTTCATGCAACCAGCCTCTGATGGTACAGGTGTTATTGCCGGTGGTGCGATGCGTGCTGTTTTTGATGCTGTTGGTGTTCATGATGTATTAGCAAAATCTATGGGGTCAACAAACCCGTTAAATGTCGTTCGCGCAACGGTTAAAGGGTTGACTGAAATGAATAGTCCCGACAGTGTTGCTGCCAAGCGCGGCAAAACAGTTGAAGAGATCATGGAATAGTAAAATGGCATCTCAATCTAAATTAAAAGTTACATTAGTTAAAAGTACCATTGGCCGTTTAGCTGCACACAAAGCTTGTGTTGCTGGTCTTGGGTTAAGAAAAACAGGCAGTAGTGCAATCGTTATTGATACGCCAGAAAACAGAGGCATGATCAATCACGCTTCATACCTGCTGAAGGTCGAGGAAGTATAAAATGAACTTAAATACACTAGCTCCAGCAGAAGGTGCAACAAAAACTGCTAAGCGTGTTGGCCGGGGTATTGGTTCTGGCTCAGGTAAAACATGCGGTCGTGGCCACAAAGGTCAAAAGTCACGTTCAGGTGGTTTTAATAAGCGCGGTTTTGAAGGCGGTCAAATGCCATTACAACGTCGACTACCTAAAGTTGGCTTTAAATCTCGTAAGGCTCTGACAACAGCAGAAATCCGTTTAGATACTTTAAGTAAAGTTTCAAGTGACTTGGTTGACCTGTTATCACTAAAAGCGGCGGGTGTAGTTGCTGAAAATACCACGCGAGTAAAAGTTATTGCATCGGGTGAGATTTCTACAGCCGTTACCGTTAAAGGTCTTGCTGTCACAGCTGGCGCTCAAAAACAAATTGAAGCGGCCGGCGGTAAGGTAGAAGAGTAATCTAAGTGGAAAAGAATAAACAACGTGAAATGCTAGCTTCAGGCAATAAGTTTGGCGAATTAAAAAGTCGCCTGCTATTTGTGCTTGGTGCGCTGCTTGTGTTTCGTTTAGGTACGTTTATTCCTGTGCCTGGCATTGATGCACATGCACTTGCCATTATGTTTGAACAGCAAAAAGGCACAATCTTAGACATGTTTAACATGTTTTCAGGTGGTGCATTAGAACGTTTGTCTGTATTTGCTCTCGGCATAATGCCATATATTTCTGCATCTATTATCATGCAGTTACTTAGTGTTGTGCACCCTAAGCTTGCTCAGTTAAAGAAAGAGGGCGCAGCTGGCAAGAGAAAAATTACTCAATACACACGTTATGGAACACTTGTTCTAGCAAGTTTTCAAGCGCTTGGCGTAGCCATTGCGCTTGAAAGTCAAAGTGCCGGTGGTTCAGGTGTTGTCATCGATCCCGGAATGATATTCAGAATCAGTACCCTTATCACATTAGTGACAGGTACTATGTTTTTGATGTGGCTGGGCGAGCAGATAACTGAACGTGGTATCGGTAATGGTATCTCGTTAATTATCTTTGCTGGTATCGTCGCAGGTTTACCTGCTGCGGTTGGTGGCACACTAGAGTTAGCACGAACAGGCCAATTGCATACATTTCTTGTCATTATTATTGCCATACTTGCGCTTGCCGTGACTGCGTTCGTCGTCTTTGTCGAGCGTGCTCAACGACGTATACCTGTCCATTATGCTAAAAGGCAGCAAGGTAGAAAAATGATGGCTGGTCAAGTTACTCATCTACCGCTTAAGTTAAATATGGCTGGTGTTATTCCACCAATTTTTGCTTCAAGTATTATATTGTTTCCTGCTACAATAGCTGGTTGGTTTGGTAGTGCTGATGGTATGGGTTGGTTGCAGAACTTTTCTGCTTTAATGTCGCCTGGACAACCTGTCTATGTCTTGTCCTATGCATTCGCTATTATCTTTTTCTGTTTCTTTTACACGGCATTAGTCTTTAATCCAAAAGAAACAGCCGATAATTTGCAAAAATCTGGTGCTTTTATACCTGGTATCCGACCAGGTGAACAAACACGAAAATATATTGATACTGTAATGGGCCGATTGACATTAGCTGGTGCTATTTATATTGCGTCTGTCTGCCTACTACCAGAATTTCTTATTCTTTACTGGAATGTACCATTTTACTTCGGTGGTACATCACTACTTATCATAGTGGTGGTTGTTATGGATTTTGTATCACAAATACAATCTCACATGATGTCGCATCAATATGAAAGCTTAATGAATAAATCAAATAAGAAAAACAATGGCATGTCAGGGTTCTTGAACTAGACATAGCACACTACATGAGTTGGAGAAAACGATGAAAGTTCAGGCATCAGTTAAGAAAATTTGCCGCAATTGCAAAATTGTAAAAAGGCAGGGCGTTTTAAGAGTAATCTGCAAAGAAGCTCGTCATAAACAACGTCAAGGTTAAGTTGATTATTTTTATTGTTGGATAGTAATTATTTCTGTTATAATTGTCTGTTCACTGTTGAAGGATTAGGGTAGCTCAATGGCTCGAATTGCTGGGATTAACGTTCCCGTTCAGAAACATACCGTGATTGGCCTTACAGCCATTTATGGGATAGGTCTCTCTCTTTCACGGAAAATCTGTGCTGCGGCTTCTGTTGCAGAAGATAAAAAGATCCGTGAATTATCAGAGGAAGAGGTCGAAGCGCTTCGTAGTGAAGTAGCTAAGTATACTGTAGAGGGTGACCTACGGCGTGAAGTGTCCATGGATATTAAACGTCTGAAAGATCTGGGTTGCTATCGTGGAGTGCGTCATCGTAGAGGTTTACCTCTTCGTGGCCAAAGAACAAAAACAAATGCAAGGACTCGTAAAGGTCCTCGTCGCATGATTAAGTAAAGAGGCGATTTGATGGCAAATTCATCAGCACGACAACGTAAACGTGTTAAAAAGAATGTAGTTGATGGTGTGGCACACGTGCATGCATCGTTTAATAATACAATTATTACAATTACAGATCGTCAAGGTAATGCACTGGCATGGGCAACATCTGGCGGATGTGGCTTTAGAGGTTCTCGTAAGAGTACCCCATTTGCTGCCCAGGTGGCTGCAGAAAAAGCCGGCGAAGTTGTTAAAGATTTCGGCATGAAAAACCTTGATGTTGAAATCAAAGGTCCCGGTCCTGGTCGTGAATCAGCCGTACGTGCCTTAAACAATTTAGGTTTCAAAATTAACAATATTACAGATGTGACACCAATTCCACATAATGGTTGTCGTCCGCCAAAACGTCGCAGAGTGTGATTTAGGAGATTCATTATGGCAAGATATATTGGTGCAAAATGTCGTTTATGCCGCCGGGAAGGTGAGAAACTATTCCTTAAAGGCGAAAAATGTCACACATCCAAGTGTTCAATGGAAAGCAGAGCCTTTCCTCCTGGTCAGCATGGCCAAAGACGTACACGTTTATCTGATTATGCTAAGCAGTTACGCGAAAAGCAAAAAATGCGTCGTGTGTATGGCATTTTAGAAAAACAATTCCATCTCTATTATAAGATGGCAGATAACAAAAAAGGCTCAACAGGTGAGAATCTTTTACAGTTCTTAGAAAACCGCCTTGATAATGTCGTCTACCGCATGGGATTCGGTGCTTCGCGTAGTGAAGCTAGACAACTGGTTCGTCATAACGCGATTACAGTTAACGGGAATAAAGTAAACATTCCTTCTTACCAGCTTAGTCCAAATGATGTTGTAGCTGTTAGAGATGCAAGTAAAGAGCAGATTAGAATCAAAGCCTCTTTAGACTTTGCAGCACAAAACGGCTTTTCCGAATGGATAGATGTAGATGTTACTAAGATGTCAGGTGTTTATAAGAGCGTTCCTGAACGTTCTGATTTACCGGCTGAGATCAATGAGCATCTTATCGTTGAGTTGTACTCGAAATAATTTTAACTAAACCGATAAGGTTTATTTAGAGGGAAATGCATGACGGCCTATATTAGTCAATTTTTAAAACCACGCATCGTTGATATTAAGAAGTTTAGTCCAACGCGTACACGATTAGTGTTAGAGCCTCTAGAACGTGGTTTTGGTCACACATTAGGAAATGCGCTTAGACGTATTTTACTGTCCTCTATGGAGGGGGCGGCTGTAGTTGAAGCACAAATTGATGGTGTTGTGCACGAATACTCGGCTATCGAAGGTGTGCAAGAAGATGTGTTAGATATTCTTCTTAACATGAAAGGCATCGCAGTTATTCTTCATGAACAATCTGAAGCTGTACTTACGTTAAAAAAAGAAGGTGTTGGCCCTGTTACAGCAGGTGATATTCAAGTGCCTCATAATGTAGAGGTCGTTAACCCGGATCATGTTATTGCCAATCTTACTGGTGGTACTTTATCTATCACATTTAAAGTGATGAAGGGACGCGGTTATCAACCTTCTAATACACGTGTCATCAATGATGATGAAGACCGAGCTATCGGACAGTTACACCTTGATGCCTCATTTAGTCCAGTTAACATGGTCACTTACAACGTTGAAAGCGCTCGTGTTGAAAACAGGACAGATTTGGATAAACTCGTCATTGATGTTGATACTGATGGCACGCTCGAAGCAGAAGAAGCAATTAAATTCGCTTCTACTATTTTAAGTGATCAGCTTTCATCGTTCGTCGACTTTAAAGTCATTGAAGAACAAAAAGTTGAAGAAAAAGAGCCCGATATCGATCCAGCTTTATTGCAAGCAATCGACGAGCTTGACTTAACAGTACGTTCTGCTAACTGTCTTAAAGCGGAAAATATTTACTATGTGGGAGATTTAATCCAACGTAGTGAAATGGAACTGTTAAAAACACCAAACTTGGGTAGAAAATCATTGACTGAAATTAAAGATGTATTGGCAAGTAAAGGTCTGTCATTAGGCATGCACCTAGATAACTGGCCACCTGCGTCTTTGGAACAAAAATAAACATACTGAAGCTAATTCAGCATAACAGATAGGGTAAATACAATGCGTCATCGTCATTCAGGTCGTAAATTAAATCGTAATAGTAGCCACCGCAAAGCAATGTTTAAAAATATGGCGGCTTCATTAATGGAACATGAAGTTATTAGTACTACATTGCCAAAAGCAAAAGAATTGCGCGGTGTTGTTGAACCATTAATCACCCTGGCTAAAAACGACAGTGTTGCAAACCGTCGACTCGCTTACGCTAGATTAGATGATCGTCAGGCTGTTACTAAATTGTTCTCAGAGATAGGGCCTCGCTCAGCATCTAGACCAGGTGGTTACGTGCGTATCCTTAAAACGGGTTTAAGAGCAGGCGATAAAGCGCCTATGGCGATAGTAGAGCTTGTTGATCGTCCAAGCGAACAGTAAACTCATACCCTTATTGTTTTAAGAAAACCGGCTTTAGCCGGTTTTTTTATGTCTTGAAATATTACTTTAATTATCGCTGCGTATTCATCGTGCTTTAGTCAATCAGGTTTTATTTTAAACATGATATAAATAAAAAAATGAAAATTAATTGAGACGTATTACAACGACTTAGCAAGTAAAGATTAGATGGGTTAAAAAAAGGTGTTGACGTGGCGGTTTCACACTGTAGAATGCACCTCTCTTTCGCAGACAACGCAGAAGTTTGATAGCAGAGTCTGAGGAAAAAATGATTGACAGATTAAGAAGCATCTGTATAATTCTCGCTTCTTTGTTAGACAATATGTTTAACAACGCTCTTTAAAAAAATAGTACCAAGTAATGTGTGTGGGTG
>QGCW01000043.1_pt1 | contig 13183 bp, 14 predicted proteins | sample 4702261 | NCBI WGS metagenome assembly QGCW01 (sample SAMN08941162, study PRJNA450518) | Sediment metagenome, whole genome shotgun sequencing project. | biome: grassland soil; feature: grassland; material: soil; isolation source: soil 14 days enrichment with methanethiol ...
TCACTAGACAGGTTGAGAATACCAAGAACAACAAGGGGGATTAATACAGCTGCTGTTATAAGTCGTTGCTTAAGCATCATTGTCACCGTTTTTTAACTGATCCGATGTTCGTCCAAACCGTCGTTCTCGTTGCGAAAATGACATGATAGCCTTATCCAATGCCTGCTTATTAAAATCGGGCCAAAGGGTATCGGTAAAATAAAACTCGGTGTAAGCCATCTGCCAAAGAAGAAAATTGCTGACTCGTTGTTCACCACCGGTGCGAATAAATAAATCAGGTTCCGGTAAGTCTGCTGTCGTCAGACCTGTACCAATCAATTCTTCGGAAATATCGTTTGGATCAAGTTCGCCATTTTTGACTAACTGTGCAAGATGCTTAACTGACTGAGTAATATCCCAGCGCCCTCCATAGTTAGCAGCAACATTAACTGTTAGACCTGTGTTAGAGGCAGTGACGTTTTGTGCGTCTACAATTTGTTTCTGTAAACCAACGCTGAATTTAGAAAGATCACCAATAATTCGTAAACGAATATTATTGCTGTCTAGTCGCTTTGTCTGTTGTTTTAGAACAAGTGCAAAAAGCTCCATTAACAGGCTGACTTCCTTACTGGGCCTACGCCAGTTTTCACTACTAAAGGCAAACAGGCTTAATACAGAAACACCCCGTTCAGCACATTGTTTTACGATAGTTTCAACAGCTTTAACGCCAGCACGATGACCCATAAAACGAGGTTGATGTCTGTTTTTTGCCCATCGACCATTACCATCCATGATAATGGCAATATGCTGGGGGAGACGCTGTTCTTCCTCAGTCATCATACTATGTAACGACTGCGTTACACTTCCATTAAGTCTGCTTCTTTCTCAACCAGAACTTGTTCAATTTCTTTAATGATACTGTCTGTTAATCGCTGGATGTCTTCTTCTGCACCGCGTTCTTCGTCCTCAGAAATCTCTTTTTCTTTTAATAAATCTTTCAATGTGCTGTTGGCATCTCGACGAATATTCCGTACAGCAATACGTGCATTTTCTGTCTCGGCCTTAGCCACTTTAACTAAATCACGGCGACGGTCTTCCGTGAGAGGAGGAATAGGAAGACGAATAGTCATGCCCGCACTGTTTGGATTAACGCCCAAATCTGATGTCATGATTGCTTTTTCAATCACCGGTAACATATTTTTTTCCCATGGCGTCACCGTCAAAGTTCTTGCATCTTCGATACCAACGTTAGCAACCTGGTTGAGTGGCACATCAGAACCATAATAAGGAACACTAACATGATCTAACAAACTGATATGAGCTCGACCCGCCCGTATTTTTGCCATTGCATTGTTAAGTGCAGCCACACTTTTTTTCATTCTGTCCGCTGCGTCTTTTTTAATGTCTTCAATCATCTTTTCTTCCTAGCTTTTCCTATCACTTATGGTTATTTGACTAAGGTTCCGATATCTTCACCGTAAATAATTTTGGTGAGGTTGCCGTGGGTATGCACATCAAAGATTCGTAGTGGCATATTTTGTTCTTGGCACATGACAAAAGCGGTTGTATCCATCACAGCCAAACGCTTGCTAATCACCTCATCATAAGTCAACTCGGTGTAACGTACAGCATTTGGATCTTTTTTAGGATCAGCGCTATAAACGCCATCAACCTGCGTTGCTTTCAACACGAGTTCAGCACCTACTTCTACTGCACGCAGACTCGCTGCTGAATCAGTAGTAAAAAATGGGTTACCCGTACCCGCTGCAAAAATGACGATACGACCTTTTTCCAGATGGCGAACAGCCCTACGTCGTAGGTAATCTTCACAGACTTCATTAATTCTGATAGCCGACATTACGCGACAATGTCGTCCTGTTTGTTCAATAGCATCCTGTAAGGCTAAGGCATTGATAACAGTGGCCAGCATACCCATGTGATCACCACTGACCCTGTCGAGTCCTTTAGCTGCTAAGCCCGCACCACGAAATATATTACCACCACCAATAACAATACCGAGCTCAATGCCTTGTGCACTGAGCTCGGCAAGTTCGGATGCAAAACGAGAAATAACCTCGGGTTGTATGCCGTAATCGGCATCCCCCATCAACGCTTCACCGCTTAATTTAAGTAAAACACGTTTATATTTAGGCTTTTTTCCCGCTAATGTCATTGTCTTAGTTACCTCTAGCTTGAGCCATGACCTCTTCTGCAAAGTTATCTTCTTTTTTCTCGATGCCTTCACCAACTTCAAAGAAGCTAAAACCTGCTACAGTTGCATTCGATTGTTTCAGTAGTTTTTCTACTGTCATATCTGGATCTTTGACAAATGCTTGTCCCAGCAGACTAATTTCATTGACAAACTTTTTCATTCTACCTTCAACCATTTTTTCAATAATAGCTTCAGGTTTGCCACTTTCTTTTGCCTGTGTCGCAACGATGTCACGTTCTTTTTCTAATAACTCTTCTGGTAAATCATTACCAGATATAGCATGCGGACGACTTGCTGCAACATGCATAGCCAAATCTCTGGCCAATGTCATATCACCGCCATTGATGTTAACCATTGTACCTATACGATCGCCGTGCAGGTATGAACCGATAATACCACTATCTGTTTCTAACATCGTGAAGCGACGAACTTTAATGTTTTCGCCAATTTTAGCGACTAATGCTTGACGAACGGTTTCAATACTCTCGCCCGAATCATTAAACGGCAGTGCCATCAAAGCATCTATATCGGCAGGTTGTTCTGCTAACGCAACTTTTGCGACTTGATTTACAAAATCAACAAAATCATCAGCTTTGGCGACAAAGTCGGTTTCTGAATTCACTTCAAGCATAACGGCACGTTTACCATCATCACTTATTTCGACTGCAATAACACCTTCGGCAGCAACACGATCAGACTTTTTATCTGCTTTTGCCAAGCCGGCTTTACGCATCGCTTCGATCGCAGCATCAATATCGCCATTGGATTCAACTAATGCTTTTTTACATTCCATCATGCCGGAGCCAGTACGCTCACGGAGTTCTTTTACTAGTGCAGCTGTAATTGCCATTTTAATACCCTTCATATACTTAACGATACAACCCATCCTGAAATCTATGGGTTATACATACAACACAGGCCCGCTACTGCTAACGGGCCTGCATGGTGATTAATTTGTTGCGTTACTCTGTTGCTTGTTCAGCATTTTCTTCAGCAGCAACCTCAACTAACTCTTCCTCAGCGTTACCCGTCGAAACGGATGCACGACCTTCCAACACAGCCTCTGCCATACTCAATGTGTATAACTTGATGGCACGCATAGAATCGTCGTTGCCTGGGATTACATAATCGACACCATCTGGGTCACAATTACTATCGACAACCGCAATCACTGGAATCCCTAGATTGTTTGCCTCTTTAATAGCAATACGTTCGTGCTCAACATCAATCACAAACAACGCATCAGGAAGACCACCCATTTTTCTAATCCCGCCGATACTTTTTTCAAGTTTTTCCTGTTCACGGGTTAGATTTAAAACTTCTTTCTTTTTCAGCCCTTCCAAACGACCAGACTCAATCATTTCTTGAATATAATCTAAACGCTTGATTGATTGACGGACTGTTTGATAGTTCGTCAACATACCACCTAACCAACGACGATTGACATAAGGCATGCCGGCACGTTCTGCATCTTCACGAATTGCATCTTGGGCAGCACGTTTAGTACCGACGAAGAGAACTCTGCCTTTCTTGGAAGCCAGTTTACCAACATAGTTCAATGCATCATTGAACATTGGCAGACTCTGCTCAAGGTTAATGATATGAATTTTATTGCGTTTGCCAAAAATAAAAGGAGCCATTTTTGGGTTCCAGTAACGCGTTTGGTGACCAAAGTGTACGCCTGCTTCTAGCATTTGGCGCATAGTTGTTTTTGCCATTTTAATAAAACCTTTAAATAAAATTTGGGGTTAAACCTCCACACACCCCAAGTATCGACTATACTGACAACAGTTAGCACCCCGAAACTTGTGTCGGTGTATGTGTGATTTTGCCTCGAAAGGCTGTGGTTTTATACCATAAAAAGTAAACAAAAACAATCAAAAAGCGCTTTTATCACTTGTGCTTCACGCCCCTTTATTTATCCTGTCTGATAAAACAAAATTACAGCAATTTCTGGTTGTTTTAACCTTTTTCCGGCACACTATATAGTCAACTTGCTTTCAAATCACTGTTTAAACAACTGGAAAAATATTCATTATGGCGGTAAGCATCAAAAATAATGCTGACATTGAAAAAATGCGTATAGCTGGTCGTTTGGCATCTGACGTGCTCACAATGATTGAGCCATATGTCAATGCGGGTACGACGACAGATGAACTCAACCAAATTTGTCATGACTACATCGTTAAGGAACAAAATGCCATCCCTGCCCCCCTCAACTATCATGGCTTTCCAAAATCAATTTGTACCTCGGTCAACCATGTTATTTGCCACGGTATTCCTGGTAACAAAAAACTTAAAGACGGTGACATTATTAATATCGATATTACTGTCATTAAAGATGGATTTCATGGTGACACCAGCAAAATGTTTCACGTTGGTAAAACCTCAATTCTAGCAAACCGCTTATGTAAAACAGCACGCGACGCGATGCTAACCGGTATTGAAATGGTGAAACCTGGCGTTCGTTTGGGTGATATAGGTCATGCTATTCAACAATATGCAGAAGCAGAAAAGTTTTCTATAGTTCGCGAGTATTGTGGTCATGGCATTGGCCGTGGTTTTCACGAAGAACCCCAAGTCTTACATTATGGAACACCTGACACCGGATTGGTATTAGAAGAAGGCATGACGTTCACTATTGAACCAATGGTCAATGCAGGAAAACGTCATGTCAAACAATTACCTGATGGCTGGACAGTGGTCACTAAAGATCGTTCTTTATCGGCGCAGTGGGAACACACTATTTTAGTCACCAAAGACGGTCATGACATCCTCACACTACGTGAAGATGAAATCATCTAGTTGATTACATGACCGATCACGCACTTTCACTTTGGCATATTGCTGGTAGCCCGCTTCCTGCCGACATTAACGCGCGCTGTGCTTATTACCGCCAAGCGCTGCAAACGAGTCAAGAGCACTTACAGCATTCATTTGAACAGGGCGTCGAGATCACTGAGCTAGTACATCAACGAGCCAAGTTTGTTGATCAGGTGCTGCAACAACTTTGGCACGATACCCTGTCTGAAGAACTTCCCATCAGTCTGCTGGCCGTTGGTGGCTATGGTCGCGGTGAGTTGCACCCTCATTCCGATATTGATCTATTAATCCTACTGGATGAGTCTGTCGCCGAGCAACCGCCTCATGCTCTGTCTGATTTTCTCACTAAACTCTGGGATACGGGTTTAGAGATAGGTCATAGTGTGCGAACTATTAAGGAATGTCGTCAACAAGCAGAGCAAGATATCACGGTCGCCACAACGCTATTAGAAACGCGTTTACTGTGTGGTAACCAAGCATTGTTTACTTCCCTACAATTATTAACAGTATCCAATAAAACATGGGATGAACAACGTTTTTATCGAGCAAAAATTGATGAACAAAAACAACGCCACCTTAAATACAATGATACTGGTAATTCACTGGAACCCAATATCAAGGAATCGCCCGGCGGGTTAAGAGACATACAAGTCATCAACTGGATTGCCCAGCAACACTTTGCTGTCAATGATCTCAAAGGGCTCAATCAAAAGGGGTTTATTGAGAATAGTGAATATGCCACGCTCACTCAAGCACAAAGTTTTCTCTGGCGGGTCCGGTTTGTGTTACATATGCTGGCAGGACGAAAACAAGAAAAGTTGATGATCGATTATCAACGTGAAATAGCCACGCAACTCGGCTATCACGACACCAATAATCGATTGGCTGTTGAACATTTCATGAAAGACTATTACCGCTGTGCGCGGTCCGTCGGCCAAATGAATGAGCTGCTTGTTCAGCTGTTTGAAGAAAACATCATTTTAGCACATGAACCCAGTGACCTTGTGGCAATTAACCGGCGCTTTCAGGTTCACAATGGTTATCTGGAAACAATCAATCATGGCATTTTCGCTTTCTATCCATTTGCGATGCTCGAACTGTTCTTTATTTTACAGCAACACCCGTCGATAAAAGGGGTGAGAGCAGATACTATTCGACAGATTCATGCCCATCTACATTTAATTAATAAGCGATTCCGGGCAGATATAAAAAATCGCAGTCTATTTATGGAAATCATTCGTCAACCAATAGGTGTTAGCCATGAATTTAGGCGAATGAATGCACTTGGCGTTTTAGGTGCTTATTTACCAGAGTTCGGACAAATTGTTGGTCAGATGCAACATGATTTATTTCATGCTTACACAGTCGATGAACATACGCTGTTTTTAGTACGTAATTTACGTCGTTTCTCATGTGAAGAGTTTAATGACGAATTTCCTTTATGTAGTGATGTTTTTCAGCAACTTCCAAAACCAGAATTGCTCTATATAGCAGGGTTATATCATGACATTGCCAAAGGCCGTGGCGGTGACCACAGCAAACTAGGCGTCGTTGATGCCAAGGCTTTTTGTCAACGACACAGCCTCAGTCAATTTGACACTGATATTGTCTGCTTCCTGGTACGTAACCATTTACTCATGTCGGCAACTGCACAACGTTATGATATTCATGATCCAGATGTCATAAAGAAATTTGCCGAAAAAGTGAACACCATCGAACGATTAGGTTATTTATATTTACTCACTGTCGCTGATATTAGGGCAACCAATGATAACCTGTGGAACAGTTGGCGTGATGCGCTGCTACGCCAACTTTATTACACAACAAAAGACTGGTTACAGCACCACGAAGAATTAGCAACAAGCACCCATGAAAAAAGTGAGCAACGCCGTGAACAAGCCTTAGAAGCATTGATCGAGCGCAACAACAGTAAGCAACAGATAGAGAAACTGTGGCAATATTACGAAGAAGATTATTTTTTACGCCAGACTGTTGATGACATTGTCTGGCAGTCTGAGCAACAGCTCGCCCATGACAACGATAAAACCCTAATCGCTATTCGACCTTATGGGGAAGCCGACACTCTGGAAATCTTTATCGTCAGCCATCATAAAGCCAATGTTTTTGTTGCTGTTACCTCGGTATTGGAACAATTACAACTCGATATTCTAGACGCCAAAATCAACACACTCAGTAATGATGATATCGTCAACACCTATATCGTCAATGGGCCAAAGCATAAATCTATTGAAATAGAACAGACGCTAGCTAACCGCCTTGAGCATCTTGATGATGCAAAACCTTATTGCCCAATCCATACGCCCCGTAAAATGACATTATTTGAAACGGAGCCATTAATAAAATTCAGAATCAACGCTCAACAGGGCCATACTGTTTTAGAACTCACAACGCATGATCGACCTGGCTTAGTATCAACAGTAGCCCAGGTTTTTTTACAATGTAATATTCAACTAATTAACGCTAAACTGACCACCTTAGGCGATCAGGTAGAAGACATATTTTTTATCACTACTGATGATCTAAAGGTGCTAAACAAAGAACAACAACAACACCTTAAACAAGCACTTGTTGCAGGGCTCTCGCATTAAAAAAGGGCGCAACTCAAAGAGCCACGCCCTGTGTATCTAACTCGGACTAATTAGCGTCTGATAAGGTGATATGTTCCGCCAATGTTTCTAGCTTTTTATCACCAATGCCTTTGACCTTTTTTAACTCGTCAACTGTCGAAAAGGATCCGCTGCTTTCGCGGTATTCAATAATAGCGACCGCAGTAGCAGGTCCGACACCACTAAGCATTTCAAGCTCTTGTTGACTCGCGGTATTGATGTTGACCTTCCCTGAGGCAAATGCAGAGCCCAGCGCTAAAAATAAGGCTAAAACAAAAGATAGCGTAATATTTCTTAACTTCATATCCATATACTCCTTGTTATCAAAAATAAGATGACCGTCACTGGTCATCACGGATAAGGATAATAGAAAATCAGCTCATTGCCAAATGACAGAGAGCTTAGTGTGAAACATCATCACGCTTAAGCACTTTAAAAAACGTCAGCCATAAAATTTTTAAATCTAATAGTAAAGACTGATTGTTCAGGTAGTCGACATCCAGTGATACCTTATCAGGAATTGGCAGTTCATCACGCCCATTAATCTGAGCCCAGCCTGTTAAACCGGGTAACAATTGATGCACCTTTTTTTCCGTCCGTAACTCAATCAAATCATCTTGGTTAAACAGGGCAGGTCTGGGTCCAACCAAGCTCATATCCCCTTTAATAATATTCCACAGCTGTGGTAACTCATCCAAGCTCGATTTCCTCAAGAACTTACCAATGGGTGTCAGCACACTGTCTGGATCTTCCAATAAATGGGTCGCCACCGCAGGCGTATCCATCTTCATGCTTCTAAATTTTGGCATTTTAAATAGGCGGTTATAGCGGCCCACACGATCAGACCAATAAAGAACAGGTCCCGGAGAAGTCAAACGTACCGCAATAGCAACAGCGATAATTGGCAAAATCAATAGGGGTAAAAACACCAAGACTATGATTACATCAAGTAATCGTTTCATCACGTATCCTTCACAATGGCTTTTAACTGCTGCTGCATCGACGTCACCGGTTGCCAACCAAGCAGATTTGTTGCCTTAGAGCTATCCAGCTGTAATGAGCCAAATAAGCGGTCAGCCACGTCTTCTTTGTTGACTAATTTAGCTACAAACGTCATCCAATTGACTGGCACGGGCAATAAACAGGCTTTTTTACCATAAGCTGTCGCTACTCTTTGCAATAATTCCGTTGTAGACACATCGTCATTATCAGAAATTAAAAAAATTTCATTGGCGGCTTTGGGGTGATCAATACATCGAATAATAAAGCTGACCAAATTATCAAGCGCCACCATTGATCGCTTATTATCAACCGCGCCTAATGGCAAAGGAACGCCTTTATTTACCCATTTCATCATTGTTGCAAAATTAGCCTTGACGCCTGGGCCATAAACCAAAGGCGGCCTAATAATCACGACTTCCATACCGGTCTCATCAGCAAGTGCTAATAAACCTTGTTCAGCTTCATATTTTGACAAACCATATGGATCTGTGGGCTGACAACTATCATTAGGCGAAAACTGTTCACCAGATTCCGTGCTTTCACCATTCACTTTAATGGAACTCAGGAAGATAAACCGTTTAACACCAGCCTCAGCTGCTTGCTTCGCCAAATTCAAGGTTGCTTTGGTGTTAATTTCACGAAACGCTAACAAAGGATCTTTTGCAGAATCATCCATAATATGAACTCGAGCTGCTGCATGGATAACCGTGTCTATACCGACAAGCTCTTCTACAATATCTCTGTCGATACTAAGGTCAAAGGCAATACTTTTTAAAGCTGGGAAAGGGTTAGTCGCCGGGTTTCTAATACCCACTACGACGCTAAAATTTTTACGACGTAATGTATCAACAACTGCTCCACCTACAAATCCACTGGCACCGGTGACAAAAACGGTTTGCTGTTGGTCCATGTCAATAAAGCCCGATTAATACCGACATAAACAAAACAATCCGGTCTGAAAATTTTCGTCTTAACTGGTTAATATTCATCAAAATCATCAGGCGTGACTCAAAGTTTTTATCGCTAAAATCAACAAACTCACTGACAAGGTTAACCTGTTGATGATACCAACCAGAACGAAACAAACGAATACGTTTAGTCACGGCTTGGAATCCTTTGTTTACACCAACCTGATTATGTTGATGTTGCCGATAAAGCATTTTAGCGTTTTTATCGATAAACCAAGAAAGATTGTTTGTTCGTAAATAGGCATAGAGCAACCAATCATGTAATGCAATTTTCTCAGCTAGTTCCGCTTTTTTTTCAAGCGCCTGTTTAAAGTTCAGTAAAGCATGACTACGCACAACATACGTACAGCCAGGTCCGGCTGCTTCAAACAAATGATCAAAGCGTCGTTGGGGTTGGGCTTTATTAATCAGCATTCGATGCCCATCGTCCCAGAATGCAATCACATTGGAGGAATAGGCATCGACCTTATTGGCGATTATGGCCTGATGTGCCGTTAACAACTTGTCGTCCAGCCATATATCATCATGATCTGCGAATGCCACCAAGTCAAAGTCTTTGAAATCAACGTCACGGATTAAACGAAAAAAGTTAGCGGCAGCACCACCATAATGCTGACCATAAGGTAATACATGAATTCGATCGTCTTGCTCCGCAAGTTCTGTGCAGTGCGCTTGTGTGCCATCAGTGCTTTTATCTACACTAATAAAAACCGTAACGTCCACTCCCCTTTGGTCCAATATCGTCTCTAACTGGCTATCAATAAACGCCTCACTATTGTACGCTGCTAGTAATACAGCGAGCTTGGGGACTGCATTTGGCATTTAAATCTGGCCTAGGCGCTGTCTTTGATAACTACCATCCTGCACATGTTGACACCAGACTTGATTATCGAGATACCATTGAACTGTTTTTCTGATTCCTGAATCAAAACTTTCCTCAGGCACCCAGCCTAATTCATTTTGTATTTTGCTGGCATCAATCGCATAGCGCACATCATGACCAGCACGATCCTCAACAAAGGTCACTAAATCACTATAGTGTGTAAGCTGGTCAGGTTTTTCAGGGCGCAGTTCTTCTAAAAGCTCACAAATTGTATGTACCACTTCAATATTTTGTTTCTCATTGTGGCCACCAATATTATAGGTTTCCCCAACCTTGCCCTCTGTCGCAACGAGAACAAGTGCTCTTGCATGATCTTCCACATACAACCAATCGCGAATCTGATGCCCTTTACCATACACAGGTAAAGACTTGCCCTCAATGGCATTAAGAATCATCAGTGGTATTAATTTTTCAGGGAAATGGAATGGCCCATAATTGTTTGAACAATTAGTGACTAATACTGGCAAGCCATAGGTTCGATACCAGGCTCTGACCAGATGATCGGAACTTGCTTTCGATGCAGAATAAGGTGAGCTGGGAGAATAAGGGGTTGTTTCTGTAAATAGATCATCCGTTCCTTCCAAATCGCCATAGACTTCATCAGTCGAAATATGATGAAAGCGGAAACGATCTTTTTTATCACCTGTCAGCTGCCCCCAATAGGCCCTCGATTGCTCAAGCAAATTAAAGGTACCGATAATATTGGTTTGAATAAACTCATCTGGCCCATCGATTGAACGATCAACATGAGACTCTGCAGCTAAGTGCATTACTATATTTGGTTGATACTGTAAAAAAATACGTGCTATCGCTGATTTATCGCAGATATCAACGTGTTCAAACTGATAACGTGAGCTATTTTCAATTACTTGTAATGATTCCAAGTTACCGGCATAAGTCAGTTTATCAACATTAATCACCTGATGTTCCGTATCTTGTATTAAGTGTCGTATCACGGCTGAACCAATAAAACCGGCCCCACCTGTCACTAAAATTGTTGCCATCTCAATGTTTTTCCATTAATTGATTAATGCACGTTTTTAAGGAATCCCGCCAATAAGGGATCTGCAACTTAAAATCATGCTTGATATTATATTTATTCAGCAAACTATAACTTGGCCGTTGCGCGGGCGTCGGGTAGTCTTTGGTTGCAATAGGATCAACTTGGCAATCAATGTCAGCCAACTCAAAAATAGCGTTGGCAAAGTCATACCATGAACAGACGCCTTCATTACTATAATGATAGACAGGCACCTGTTCCAAGTGCGGCCATTGACCATCATGATGTTTAATGATTTGCATGATCGCCTTCGCCAGATCAGTTGCATAAGTTGGCGTGCCAACCTGATCAAAAACCACTTTTAACTGTGATCTTTCCCGCCCCAGACGTAGCATAGTCTTGACAAAGTTATGACCAAAATCCGAATAAAGCCAACTGGTACGAATAATCAGTCCTGATGGTGAAACCGCTTGTATCGCTTGCTCCCCTTTTAGTTTAGTTGCACCATAAACGCTTTTCGGGCTTGTCTTATCCTGTTCCGTATAAGGGTGACAGTGCATGCCATCGAATACATAATCAGTACTGATATGAATGAGTACTGCTTCTGTCTGTTTTGCATACTTCGCCAACGTCTTCACTGCCTGATGATTCACCATATCGGCCAATTCTGCTTCCTGCTCCGCCTTATCAACAGCAGTATAAGCTGCACAATTGATCACCACATCAAAGTGATGTTGTTGCAAAAAATTATCGACGCCTACAGGATCGGTAAAATCCAGCTGATCACGATTAGCAAAATGAAAATTATATTCGGGATAATCAAAGGAAATCAGTGCTAATGATTGCGCCAATTGGCCACTACTACCTGTTACTAAAATTGACTGACTGTCACTCATAGTAATGGGTCTCATAAGAAAAGTGATTGTCAAAATCAGCAAAACCAGGCTGTTGTTTATCTTTATCAGAGAGTAATAACTGCTCTGCTGGCAATTGCCAGTCTATGGCTAGCTCTGCATCATCAAACGCAAGGCCACGATCATGGTTTGGCGCATAATAATTATCAACTTTATAAGCAAAAACAGCAGTTTCACTCAAAACAACAAAACCATGAGCAAAGCCTCGTGGTACAAATAACTGCCGCTTATTCACATTGTCAAGTTCAATGGCAACATGCTGGCCATAGCTGGGGCTGCCTTGTCTAATGTCAACAGCAACATCCAGAACACGGCCATCAATCACACGAACCAGCTTACTCTGGGCAAAAGGTGGTAGCTGAAAATGCAATCCCCTGAGCACCCCTTTGCTGGATTTTGACTCATTGTCCTGAACAAAATTAACAGGAAAACCGAGCTCTTTTTCTAATAAATCCTGGCGAAAGGTTTCGATAAAGTAGCCGCGGTCATCACCATGAATAGTTGGCTCAATTAAAACTACATCCTCAATAGCCTGTCTTATAAACTTCACTTACTTACGCCTTCCTCAGCTCGTTTTAGCAAATATTGACCATACTGATTCTTCTCCAGCGGTTTAGCCAAGGCAATCAACTGTTCCCGATTGATATACCCCTGCTCATAGGCAATATCTTCAATACAGGCAATTTTTAACCCTTGGCGCTTTTCAATGGTTTCAATAAACTGTGCCGCTTCTAATAAACTTTCATGCGTTCCCGTATCCAGCCAAGCATATCCA
>QGCW01000044.1_pt1 | contig 13119 bp, 10 predicted proteins | sample 4702261 | NCBI WGS metagenome assembly QGCW01 (sample SAMN08941162, study PRJNA450518) | Sediment metagenome, whole genome shotgun sequencing project. | biome: grassland soil; feature: grassland; material: soil; isolation source: soil 14 days enrichment with methanethiol ...
GTTTGAGACAACAGGGTATTCTAACTATATCTATGTTTATTTGCTTTAGGGTTTTGTTATGCGCATTTTAGTGTTGATTGCAATAGGGCTTTTACTATATTTCATTATCAGCAATCATCTAAGAAGAAAACGTATTTCTTCTCGTCGTGATGAGTCAAAGACGGAAAAAATGGTTCGATGTCAGCACTGTGGTGTCCATGTGCTAGAAAAAGAATCCTACCGGAATGGTGACCATTTCTATTGTAGTCAGTCTCACCTTGAGGCTGATACATAGGCTTAGTTAATGCCTGAGACGAACTCTGATCAAACTAAGGGCATCGATGCAACGTCATGGCGCTCTTTAAGGGCTTTTTCAGCGTATCGAATATTCTTGGCAAGTGTGTTTTTTTGGGTGCCATACTTTGGTTTGCCGCCAGAATTTCTGGGTGAATTAAACCCAGAGTTATATCTCAAAACGAGTCAGTTTTACCTTGGCATCGCCATTTTTTTATTGCTGTTATCGCTTACATCCTGGGTCACGTTTGCTACTCAAGTAAAGCTGCAGTTAACCGCTGATATTGTCATTATCACTTTATTAATACATACCAGCGGTGGTTTAAGTACTGGTTTGGGCTCTTTGCTCGTTGTTGTGGTCGTGTCAGGTGGCGCTCTAATCCCAGGGAGAATTGCTGTTTTTTTTGCGGCACTAGCTACAATTGCCGTATTAACAGAGACAGGCTACTCCCAAGTGTTTGAACTGGCCGAAACCAAATATAGTTATGCTGGCCTATTGGGCGCTACATTTTTTGCCACGACGATATTGACTCAGATTCTCTCGCAAAAAATTATTAGTAGCCAGAGCTTGGCTGAACAACGAGCAGAAGATTTAGCTAATCTAGCGTTACTAAATAACCATATTATAAGCAGAATGCTAACGGGTGTTATTGTGGTTGATGACGCTGGAAAAATTCAATTGTGTAATGAATCCGCTCGACATTTACTGGGTATTGATTCATCGTATAGACGGCAAACGCTTAAATATTGGGTGCCAATATTGGGTATCCAACTTGAAGCGTGGAGAAATAATAATAATCATGTCTTTACTGCGTTTCACGCTCGTCATGATCTACCTGAAATATCAGTTAATGCTAGTCTGCTAGAAAGTGGAGAAACAGTGCTTTATATTAACAATACTTCTGATATTGCTAAGCAGGCACAACAAATGAAATTAGCTTCACTTGGCCAGTTAACAGCCAGTATCGCGCATGAAATCAGGAACCCATTAGGTGCGATTAGTCATGCTGGCGAATTATTAGCAGAATTAAATCACAATAATCAGGAAACAGTTAAGCTTACACAAATCATTGAACGGCATAGTCAGCGTGTAAACTCGATTATTGAAACAATACTCGAAATGAGTCGTGGTAAACCTGTAGAAGCAACGAATATAGTATTAAACACATGGTTTGAACAGTTTATTACTGAATTTTGTGATTCCCATGCTATTTCAAATGAGGACATTGTTTTTCACAGTGATGTTGATAATGCACAAGCTTATATGGATCCTGGGCAGCTCTACCAAATTGTCAATAATTTGCTGGAAAATGCCTGGTATTATTCAAAAGACGATGATCAACAAAATCGCGTTAGCGTCCTATTAACATCGCTTGAGGGGAATGTCATTGTTGATGTTGTTGATAATGGACCCGGTGTGTCGCCTGTAATACAAGATAAATTATTTGAGCCATTCCAATCGCAAAGACCAGGGGGCACTGGATTGGGTCTGTATTTGGCACGAGAACTTTGCCAGGCGAATGGTATCAATTTAAGTTATCTGCCTGAGATGAAAAATGGCAGTTGTTTTAGAATAAATTTTTACACGGGTATAGGTGATAAATTGACATGAATCCGCAAGCATTAGTGATTGATGATGAACCCGATATCCTTGAACTACTGACAATCACGTTGTCTGGAATGGCTGTCGATTGTGTGACAGCAGAAAATTTCGCTCAGGCTGAGCAGGCTTTACAGCAGCAAGTTTTTGACTTTTGCTTGACTGATATGCGGTTACCAGATGGTAATGGGCTTGATTTTATCAAAGCCTTACAAAAGACAAAGCCCGAACTACCGATCGCCGTTATCAGTGCACATGGCAATATGGACCTTGCTGTCCAGGCTTTAAAATTGGGTGCTTTTGATTTTATTTCTAAACCAGTTAAATTACGGATTTTGCGTGACTTGGTTGACACAGCGCTGAAATTATCACCGGATAGGCCTGAGCAGGCAGAACGGCGATCCCGTCATCGTCTATTGGGTGAGACTGAGTTGATGAGGGCGTTGAGAGGTAAAGTGACTAAGCTTGCACGTAGCCAGGCGCCAGTTTACGTTAGTGGTGAATCCGGCACCGGTAAAGAACTTGTGGCACGTTTGATACACGATCTCAGTGTGAGAGCGAGTCATGATTTTGTACCCATCAATTGCGGCGCTATCCCTACAGAATTGGTTGAAAGTGAATTTTTTGGTCACAAAAAAGGTGCTTTTACTGGTGCGGTAGCAGATAAGGAAGGGCTTTTTCAGGCAGCGAATGGCGGCACACTATTTCTTGATGAAGTGGCAGATCTGCCATTGATGATGCAAGTTAAATTATTAAGATCGCTACAGGAAAAAACGATTCGTCCTGTGGGTGCGCAGACAGAAGTGGCTGTCGATGTACGTATTTTATGTGCAACACATAAGGATCTTGCTAAAGAAGTACAGGCGGGCCGTTTCCGTGAAGATTTGTTCTATCGATTGAACGTGATTGAACTACATGTTCCTCCGCTACGTGATCGTGTCGATGATATACCGCAACTTGTGGCGTTTATTTTGGCAAAATTAGCAGAAAAAAATAAAGTAGCTGTGCCTGAACTCACCAGTAAAGCAATAAAAAGTCTCAGGGACTATAACTATCCTGGCAATGTGCGAGAATTAGAGAATATTCTCGAACGTGCAATGACTTGGATGGATGGCAATGAGATAACTGATGCTGATTTGATGTTAAGTCAGGATAAAGAAACAATGCACGAGGAATTTTTGCAAAGCAAACAAGGTACTGGCGACTTGCCTGTTGCAGCGGATTTAACGTCACATCTTGAAGATCAGGAACGGCAAATTATCATACAGGCACTTGAATCGGTACGCTGGAATAAAACGGCTGCCGCTAAAAAACTAGGCATCAGTTTTCGCGCCTTACGTTACAAACTGAAAAAGCTTGATGTCGACTAGAAAGGTGTAGAAAGGAAGAAAATGGGGTGAGTGATGGGGCTCGAACCCACGGCAACCGGAATCACAATCCGGGACTCTACCAACTGAGCTACACTCACCATAATGAACGCGTCAAGACGGATCAAACATCTTCATTTGGAAAGCCGTTAATTCTACTGCCTTTATTCTCTAGGTCAAGTAGAATTTACAATTATGCGATTTCCAGGTCGATTTTCTTCTCGTCTAAGTCTACCCGAACGACTTTCACTTTTATTTTATCCGCCAAACGGTAAATCTGACGAGTCCGTTCTCCTAGAAGTCGATGTCCCGCGGCATCAAATTGGTAATAGTCATTCCGTAAAGCTGTAATGTGAACAAGTCCTTCGATATAAATATTGGTTAATTCTACAAAAAGTCCAAAACCAGTGACACCACTAATGACACCGTCATAGATTTCACCCACGCGATCTTTCATATATTCACATTTCAACCAATCGCTGACATCTCGGGTTGCTTCGTCAGCGCGACGACTGGTCATAGAGCAGTACTCGCCTAGTTGCGCCATTTCCTCGTCGGAATATGGCCACTTATTGCTGTTTTTACCATCTAAAATATGTCGAATGGCTCTGTGTACCAATAAGTCAGGGTAACGCCTTATAGGAGACGTGAAATGGGCATAAGCTTCCAAAGCGAGACCAAAATGACCGATATTATCAGGACTGTATACTGCCTGTTTCATACTACGAAGCATCACAGTTTGTAGTAAATGTGTATCGGGTCTATTAAAGGCTGTTTTTAATAAGGCAGCATAATGGCTGGGTTGTGGTTCATTACCACCGCCTAACATTAGACCGAGTTCAGATAAAAATTCACGTAATCCAGTAAGTTTTTCTTCTGAAGGTGTTTCATGAACACGGTATAAAGCAGGCAATTTATGTTTATCTAAAAATTCTGCTGCACAAACATTGGCCGCAACCATGAACTCTTCAATAAGCCGGTGTGCATCATTACGCTCTCTAGGCTCAATGGATTCTATTTTACGGTTTTCATCAAAAATAAACTGTGTTTCTTCGAGTTCAAAATCGATTGCACCACGTTCTGCACGTTGCTTTAACATGGCTTGGAACAATGCATACATGGTGGTTAGTTCAGGGACGATAGCTTTATATTGCGCTTTTAACGTTTCATCTTGATCAACCAGTATTGCAGCAACATCTGTATAGGTAAGTCGGAACTTGGAGTTCATCACTGCATTGTGGAATTGATAATCTATTATTTTCCCATCGGTGTTGATGGTCATTTCACAGGCTAAGCACAAACGGTCAACATTGGGGTTTAATGAGCACAAACCATTGGACAAAGCTTCAGGAAGCATAGGTATCACTTGGCTTGGGAAATAGACGGAAGTGCCTCGTTGCTCAGCTTCTTTATCGAGTGCTGAGTTTGGCTTGACATAATAAGAGACATCGGCAATCGCAACGATCAGTCGCCAGTTTCCTGATTCGAGCTGTTCAGTGTAAACAGCATCGTCAAAGTCTCTGGCGTCTTCGCCATCAATTGTAACCATCGGTAATTCACGTAAATCGAGTCGCCCTTCTATAGCCGATTGAGGTATGTCATTACCATAGGCTTCAGCCTGTTCAAGTGCTGGAAGTGGCCAGACATGGGGAAGCTCGAAGTCACGTAAGGCGATGTCGATTTCCATACCAGGCGCCATATGGTCACCCAATATTGACACGATCTTGCCGAGCGGTGAGCGATGGCGATTGGGTGGATCTGTAATTTCAATTTCGACCACTTGACCTTCAGTAGCACCCATTAAATTATCTGGCGGAATTAAAATATCTTGACTGATTCTACGGTTATTGGGGATTAAATAGAAAATACCGGCATCCGCAAACACACGACCGACCAGTCGATCATTACCGTGTTTAATGACTTCGACAATAGCACCTTCTTTTCGACCTTTGCGATCAACCCCTGTGACTCTTGCAACAGCACGGTCCCCATGCAAAACAACCAACATTTCACGCTGATTTAAAAATAGATCGTCGCCACCTTCATCAGGAATCAGGAAACCATAACCATCAGCATGACCCATCACTCGGCCAGTGACCAAATTCATTTTGGACATGACACCATAGGCATTTTTACGGTTTCGAAGGAGTTGGCCGTCGCGTTCCATGGCGCGTAAACGCCGACGCAGGGCTTCAATTTGTTGATCGCCTTTTAAGCCTAATAACTTTGCGACGCTACGTTGCGTTAATGGGCGATTGTTCTGTTTAAGGATTTCTATAATAAATTCGCGACTTGGAATCGGATTGTCGTACTTTTCCGATTCACGGCTAGCATAAGGATCGTGTTGTTGTTTTTTGGACATTGACAGTGTTATTTCCACTCGGTAAAGTGCCAGCTCATATCTGACTTCTGTTCAGTTGCCGAGGTGGCGGAATTGGTAGACGCGCTAGCTTCAGGTGCTAGTGGATGTAAATTCGTGCGAGTTCAAGTCTCGCCCTCGGCACCATCTTATTTGCTCTTTTTGATAATGACAATAGCTACGTTTAACTTGATAAATCAACACGTTCGGCTTTGTCACGGGCCATTATAGCAACAATACTAACATTAATTTCTTCGCTATCGGTCAATTTGTTGTCAAATAGTGTTGAAATGGCAATATCACGCAAATATCCACTTCGTTCTTAGATACATCTGTTGCACGCTACCGAATGAATAGTAAAAGGCCACCTAAACTGGATACACTAAAACTGGTAGGGATTGATATGATCAAATATTATAGAACTGTTTGACTGTGCCGATAATACAAGAACGTGCTCAATCATATTGTTACCAGTAGTTGGGGTTATACTGGAATTTGAACTTATCAGTTTAGGAAAGACGTACATGGCAAATCTTATTGATTCTATAGATGAACGGACAAAGTTAGCTGGTACTAACCATCTTGAGGTACTGCTATTTAACTTAGGGACGAATGCGACAACAGGACGCAACGAAGTTTTTGGAATCAATGTTTTTAAAGTCAGAGAAGTCCTCAATATCCCAGAAATCACCACAGCCCCTGAAATGCCAGAAGGCGTGGAGGGGTTTGTTAGTTTACGTGGTGATATGGTGCCTATCATCAATTTACAAAAATTTTGTAAGCTTGATTCCAACGATGATCCTAAAATTTTGATGATTACTGAATACAATAAGCATGTACAAGGCTTCCTTGTAACATCAGTTGATACTATCCAACGTTTAAATTGGGAACAAGTAAAGGAGCCGCCTCCCTTATTATCAAAACGCCTCGGAGGACTGGTAACTGCTGTTTCGGAATTACAAGACAACCGACTTGTTATGATTATGGATGTGGAAAAAGTACTTGCAGATGCAGGCGGTTTTTACGAGGAATTATTGTTCGATAATATTAAAAAGCTTGATAGTGTCCGTACCTATAAAATTTTATTTGCTGATGATTCAGCGATCGCTCGTAAACAAATTATTAAGACACTCGATTACATGGCTGTAGAGCATATTGGTGCAGTTAATGGCGCAGAAGCATGGCAGCATTTAACATCGATTGCAGATAAATGTGAAGCAAAAAACCTGAAAGTAAAAGATGAAATTCAGCTTGTTTTAACGGATGTTGAAATGCCTGAAATGGATGGCTACGTGCTGACTCAGAAGATAAAAGCCGATCCGAGGTTTGCAGGGGTCCCCGTTATTATGCATTCATCGCTGACAGCGTTGGCTAATCGAAATTTAGGTATTAATTCTGGTGCTGATGCTTATATAGCTAAGTTCAATCCTCATGAACTTGCCGTGACACTGGAAGAATTTTTTGAACGCTCAGAACATGAGCAAGAGTGATAAGTAATTATGATGAACTACAGCCTTCTCGACACACTCATCATTGAAAGTGATAAAGCCTTAAAAACGATTCTTAGTGGAGGCGCGGGCAGCCAACGTCTGGCACCTGATGCTGACATAAAGTCGGTTGAACTTAGTAATGATGAACGTGCTGAATCTATCAGACTTATGCGGGTTAATCATTCAGGAGAAGTCTCCGCACAAGCACTATATCAAGGACAAGCACTGACAGCAAAGCTATCAAGTGTACGCCATGCGATGGAACAAGCGGCCGAAGAAGAAAATGATCACCTACAGTGGTGTCAAACACGTATTATAGAATTGGGAGGCCGGACCAGCGTTTTAAATCCATTTTGGTATGCGAGTTCGTTTGTCCTTGGTGCGTTAGCAGGCAAGGCCGGTGATAAATGGAGTCTGGGTTTTGTAGCAGAAACTGAAAAGCAGGTGGTTGAACATCTTGATAATCATTTACAGAAAATCAGTCCTCAAGATTTAAAAAGTCGTGCTATTTTAGAAAAAATGAAAGATGACGAGTTACATCACGGCACAGTAGCACTTGAAGCGGGTGGTGTTGATTTACCAGGACCAATAAAATGGAAGATGAGCTTGGTTTCAAAGGTAATGACATTAACGAGTTATCGAATTTAACTGTTTGCACAAACTCAGGTTCTGAGTGTTTTCCCCATGACTATTAGTTGGTCATGCTGCATATTTTTTGTATACATTAAAACTAAAGTTGCCTATTGGCTATGACTGTCCTAAGCTAAAATAGCCTAACAAAGCTAGGATAAATGATGGTAAAGAGTACGCGTTTGCAAGCACAGCAGCTGTACCAAAAATGCGATTCTAAACAACTTGGTTTCTCATCTACAGTTGAGTTGAAAACGTTACCGACTTTAATTGGTCAGTCACGTGCTTTGGAAGCAGTGGAGTTTGGTCTCAATATTAATAGCGAAGGCTATAATCTATTCGTCATGGGGGCCACTGGTGCGGGTAAATTCACCTTGGTTAAACGCTACCTTGATGAACATGCGCCGCAGTGTCCACAAGGACAAGATTGGTTATATTACAATAACTTTTCCAACCCCCAGAACCCTGAATATGTATCTTTGCCAGCCGGTGAGGGGCGTCAGCTTTGCCATGATGTAGAACAGATGATAAAGGTGTTGACTGATGAATTGCCTCGCGTTTTCGATGATGAATACTATCGTGGCCGCTTACGTGCAATTGAAGAAACCTCGCGTAAACACCGAGTGCGGTTGTTTGGGACCTTACAGGCGGAAGCTGACCGTAAAGGCGTTGTCTTGTTGAGAATGCAGGATAACAGTTATGCGTTTGCAGCCAGACGTAACGGCGAACCGATGACAGCCGATGAGTTTGAGCAACTACCCATCGATCAGCAAGAACAGACTGAAGACTCTATCGCCAGCTTGCATGAAGAATTGCAACACACATTGCTAGAGCTGCGGGAATGGGAACGGGAAAACCTTAAACAAATCGCCGCGCTTAATGATGAAGTTGCATTGGAAGTGATTAGTCGGCAAGTTAACAAGCTGAAACATGCCTATCCTAAGACACAAAAGCTGCAGCAATATTTTGATGACATGCTCAAAGACCTGCGCCAAAACGTAGATAGTTTCCTAAGATCAGAGCAAGAACATGAAGACATTTCTTCATACCCTGACAATAACCTTGTAAAACGTTATCAGCTCAATGTGATTGTTGATAACCATGAGCTCCATGGGGCTCCCGTCGTTTATGAAAGCCTGCCTAATCATCAAAGCTTGTTAGGCTGCGTTGAGAATATGGCAATGATGGGCGCTTTAATCACTGATTTTAGTTTGATAAAGGCAGGTGCGATTCATCGTGCGAATGGTGGGTTTTTGGTATTAGATGCTGAACAATTACTTATGCAGCCCTATACATGGCTTGGGCTAAAACGCGCTCTGCAAACAAAAGAATTAGACTTTGATACCTTAGATAAGATGTATAGTCTGGTTTCGACTGTTTCCCTGGAGCCTGAGCCTATACCGCTTGATCTCAAGGTAGTGTTACTGGGTGATAGACAGTTATATTATCAGCTTTATGATCTTGACCCTGAATTTGCAGAGTTATTTAAGGTCGTTGCTGATTTTGAAGAAAAAATGGAGCGCAATAGTGATAACGACATGCTTTATGCCCGTTTAATGGCCACTATCATACAAGAAGAAGGTTTATTGCACCTTGATAATGAAGCGGTAGCAAAAGTCATTGAATATGCGGCAAGAGAAGTCGAAGAAGCATCACAGCTTTCCTTACACCAGAGTACTTTAACCGATTTGTTACGAGAATCAACGTATTGGGCAAGGCGAAATGGACATAGTCTGGTGACACAGGATCATATTAAACAGACAGTGGAGAGCCGAATTAAACGGGTGGAACGAATACGCACACAGCTTTACCAACAAATTAAAAATAATGTGACCCGAATTGAGGTCAACGGCAAGCAAACAGGTCAAGTTAATGCTTTGTCCATTATTACGGTGGGTGGATTTAGCTTTGGTCAACCTTCGCGGCTTACTGCAACCTGTCGTTACGGAGATGGTGAGGTGTTAGATATTGATCGCGAAGTAGAATTAGGCGGTGACCTTCACTCTAAATCAGTACTTATTATTACCAGCTATCTTGGTAGTCGTTATGCCAAGAATAAACCGTTAGCGATGTCAGCAAGTTTAGCTTTTGAGCAGAGTTATGGCGAGGTGGATGGTGACAGTGCAAGTTTGGCAGAATTATGTGCTTTATTATCTGCAATTGCTGAAGTTCCATTAAGGCAAGATCGCGCGGTTACCGGGTCTATGAATCAACATGGCGATGCTCAGGCCATAGGTGGGGTGAATGAAAAAATAGAAGGATTTTATGATGTCTGCCAGCAGTTAGGTTTTACAGGGCAGCAAGGCGTTATTATTCCTTATGATAATATTCAACACCTTATGTTACGCCAAGATGTGATTGAGTCGGTTGAATCGGGACAATTTCATATTTATGCAGTTAAAACAATTGACCAAGCATTAGCATTACTTAGCGATAATGCAGAGGTAGATCTAATTGAACAAGAGCATTATCCAGTGGGTAGTTTCAATGACAGGGTAGTCAAGCGAATTGCAAGCTGGGCTGAAACTCATCAGCAAGTAAAACATGAAGAATGACTAATGTTCTGATTGATGTAGACAAGATAATTAAGGCTAAGAAAATAGTGAGGGGTGTAGTGATGAGGCTAGCATCGATATTAACAATATTATTGTCGTCGATATGCGTGTTACCAGCCAACGCATTGGTAATCCCTGCTGTACCGACAGAACCTATTTACTTCGAACCGCCGGTGGTTACGGCGACAGATAAACACAAGCAACTGAGCTGTTTGGATTTAGATAAATCAATTCGCTACTTACACCCTTATAAATACACCTATAAGCCTAACTTTGCACAGGATGGTGCTAATAAGCTTGCAACTGCTTTGATTGTCGTTGATAACTTACCTATTGTTGAAGGCTGGTTTGGTTTGGCTTATTTAGGTTATTCAGCATTAGTAGAAGAAAAAGAGCAGCGACGCGTATTAGCCGTAGAGCAACAAATCGCCATGTTACGACAGGTAAAAGCAGAAAAACACTGTTTTGAATAGCAGAAGGATGAAAAATAGATTGAAATTAAAAACTTGAGATAATCTCTGAAATTGTTGTAATATCAAAGGTCGAGTGTTTAATGCTCGGGAGGTAGAAAATATGTGCGCAACAATAGATATTAATCATCATTTGCTTGATACTAACAATAAAAAAAAACAAAAAAGCAAGAGAAAATGGTACCAAGCGAATGCTGAAGCTACACCTGAAAGCAAGTTAAACCACCCATGGTATGAGGCTAATAAACAGCCAGTTAAAGAAACAGGACAGCCATGGTATGAGGCTAATATGAAAAAACACTTGGAAACTAAAAGAAAATGGTATGAGGCCAATTTGGAGCAGGCGCGAGCTAAACGTGAGAAGTGGTATCAGGCCAACCTTGATCAAACGCCAACTGAAAAGCATTGGTATGAAATCAGCGATGAGGTAATAAGCCCAAATAAAAAACGATGGTATGAGGCGAACCTAGAAACTGCTCGCCAACGACGTCGAAATAAACCTTGGTATGAAGCCAATGTTGCGGTTGATCCCCATGCTGAAACTAAGAAAAAATGGTATGAAGCTAATATTGCGCTAGCTAAATCCCAGCGTGCTCGCAAAAAATGGTATGAAGCTAATACTGAATCAGCAAGAGCCAAGCAGAAAAGTTGGTATGAGGTTTCTGATGATACTGTAGAGACAACTGGCAAGCCATGGTATGAAGCTAATATGCAGCAACATATCGATACCAAGAAAAAGTGGTATGAAGCTAATTTACAGGTTGCGCTCGAATCTGTCAGGGAAATCAAAACAAAATGGTATGAAGCCAACGAGCAACAAGTTGAAAAAGATAATGGAACGGTTCCGTGGTATGAATCCCATCTTGCTAACGACCCTTATGCCGAAAGCAAGCAACGTTGGTATGAGAGTAATCTAGAAACTGCTCGCCAACGACGTCGAAATAAACCTTGGTATGAAGCCAATGTTGCGGTTGATCCCCATGCTGAGACCAAGAAAAAATGGTATGAAGCCAATATACAGTTAGTTAGAACAAAAAATATTAAGAAAAAATGGTTCGATGCGAATGCGAAAGTGGCCAAAGATAAACAGAATAAATAAAACGATATTGTTATAGGTTTCTCTTATCTTTAGATTGTATTTTTTATAATAATTTAGCTGTGTTTGCTCTATAAACACGGCTATTTTTTTGTCACGATTTTACAAAATACTATTTCTTGGCTGCTTTCATTGCAGCGCATCATTTTCAGCCAATTTAAAATTAGGATTTTATAAATACATATGGCCAGTACAGAAAAACTACTAGATGGATTTAAACGTTTTCAAAAACAGTATTTTGGAGATGATAGTCGTTTATACGATAGTATGAAAAATGGGCAACCAGCCAAAACCATGATGATTGCATGTTGTGATTCACGGGTTGATCCGGCTATTTTAACGGATTGTGACCCGGGGGATTTATTTATTGTTCGTAATGTGGCAAACATTGTACCCCCTTGTGAAAACGAGGGGCATTTCCATGGTACAAGTGCTGCTTTAGAGTTTGCCGTTAACCATTTAAAAGTCGATAACATTATTGTTATGGGCCATGCAAACTGTGGTGGTATACAAGCGTTATGGGAGGATGATGCCCAGCCACATTCTCAATTTATACAGCCTTGGGTATCGATTGCCGATCGCGCTAAGAAAAAAGTGTTGGCAGAGAAAGCAGAGTTAACGAAAGTCGAACAGTTGACAGCATGTGAGCAAGAGTCAATATTGGTTTCATTGGACAACTTATTAACGTTTAAATGTATCAAAAAGCGTTTGGAGCAAGGTAACCTAAGCCTTCATGGCTGGTACTTTGATGTTCGGCAAGGTGAGTTGTTAAGCTATCAACCCGAGAATGATACTTTTAAACCAGTAAGATAACGTTCTGTGAAATGAGTCTGAAATATCAGACTTGCTGGTTTCATGTCTAAGCTATACGACGATGAGCACCTATTATTGTGTGCTTTCATCTTTTGTATCTTCATCATCACCTAAACCCACTGCTTGTTTCATTCTTTCGAAGAAACCGGGCTGTTGTTCAGCTTTTTCTTCATCGCTTTTGGGCATATCTGTTTCTTCATTTTTGCTCTGCTCATCACTAGAAGTGAGAGACTCTTTTAATGTATGAATTAAACCGGACCCTTGACTTGGTTGAGGAATATCTTTTTCAATAATTTCTTTTTCTTCAGCTTCTTTGTCATTACTACCCATGCCTATAGACGTTTTAATATCTTGTATTAGGCCAGTATTAGGTTCTTTTAGTGGAACAGTGACGTTACTATCAATACGCGTGGTTTGCGGTAAATCCTCCCGCGCAACGACACGGGTATTGCCATCAATATGATCT
>QGCW01000045.1_pt1 | contig 12807 bp, 8 predicted proteins | sample 4702261 | NCBI WGS metagenome assembly QGCW01 (sample SAMN08941162, study PRJNA450518) | Sediment metagenome, whole genome shotgun sequencing project. | biome: grassland soil; feature: grassland; material: soil; isolation source: soil 14 days enrichment with methanethiol ...
GACCTCACCTAAAGTAATCAGATAGGCGCCAATATATTTTCGTATACGATAAATGAACATATCGAGCGCAAGGCTAGCTTTATCGTCATTACCTTGCGCTTTATCAACAATATTGCTCATATCAGAAGACTGACAAATTGCATACAACCCTGACTCAAAATTAAGTTGATGTTCCAACTCATCAACCGTTAAGCCATGCCTCTTTTGTAGCGGTATAGATGCATCGATATCACCGCAACGCGCTCCCATCATTAAGCCTTCTAACGGCGTAAAACCCATGGAAGTATCAATACTCTGCCCTCTTTGAATAGCGCAGGCACTGAGTTATATCGTGGTGTGGATATCATTGTTTTAAGTGGTATCCTATTTTCCATTTTGGTCACTTTATTCTTTTTGCCCAGCTTAACCATTACGGTACTGAAACTAATAAGAAAAGACTGGCGCAAGCTAAAAAAATGGATAACTGAGTTCACTCATAAGTACTCAACGTCAAATGACAGTAACGTGTTATTCCGATTAATTTCGTTGGGCTGTCCTGACACAATTTTTACCATCATTTTTTGCTATATACACAGATTTATCGGCCAGCTTAAGTAAGTCATTCACATTTTTCGTGGTCTGGTTTTTACTTGCGACGCCCACACTTATGCTTCCTTTCCATTCACCGGTATCAACTTCAACACGGAGTTTGCTTACAAAACTATGTGCCTGCCTAGCCACCTTTTCTGCGCCATCGATCTCTGTCTTAGGGCAAATAATAAGAAATTCATCCCCGCCTAACCGGCAAACAAAATCATCACTTCTGACTGAACTTTCTAATGTTCTGGCTAATTCACATAAAACTTTATCGCCAGCATCATGTCCGTAGGTGTCATTAACTTCCTTAAAGTGATCAGCGTCAATCATAATGCATGATAAATCATGTTTGCCGTTGTCTTCATTCCAAAGCTTCTCCATAACCTGCAAAGCATATCGCCTGTTGTGAAGATCTGTCAGCACATCCGTAACAGATATCGCCTTAAGCTTCCGGTTTGCATAGGAAAGCTCTTTTGTTCTCTCTTCTACAGCATCTTCAAGGGATTGATTCAATTTGATTAGCTCTAAATTTCTCTCTTGAAGTTGATGAAATAAACCATTTAGTGCCTTTAGAAGCGGTTCCATTGAATCACTAAATCCAAGCTCTTCCTTTTCATAGGCTTTTTCAGGACTGACGCCCGCCTCTATCTTTGCAATTTGTTTTGCCATCAATTTATCTATACCAAGAATATGGTATGCCAGCCAATGGACTAGAAAATCGAGAATACTTTCCATTTGAGCATGATTGCTAATCGATGCTTCTTGAAACAAATAAGTTACATTCTCAATAAAATTTTTGTGTTGTTTTTCATGTGTTTTTATATGTCTGTTATCAACACCTTTGTCCACCATCAATTGTTCTTCTTCTTCAAAATGGTATATTGCATAATTTGAAAGAGAATGAAATATTGAGGTAAGCATCGGCTGATCAAGTGTGTTTTCAGAAAGCCCATCCCCCATTTGATTGACTAGCTCGACAAGCCTTTTATGTTGATTATCAACATTCAAGATTCCTGTAAGGTACGCAGAACTCCACTCAAATGAATTCATTCTTTTTCCTTATGATTTAAACGAAAAAATGGTAATTAAGCACTTTCCCTAGTTTTGTAGCGTTAATAACTGACTGACTTCATAAGCTATCTGATGCTCTTCCTCTGTCTTTACCATCAGGATCTTGGTCGCACTGTGACTATCTGACACAACAGCCATTGTTTGCTGGCTATCAAGATTGCGGTTTTGATCTAAATCTATACCAAACCTCGCCAATCCCTGGCAACAACGCGCTCTAATATAAGGTGAGTTTTCACCTATACCACCGGTAAAAATTATTGCATCGACCTCACCTAAAGTAACCAGATAGGCGCCAATATATTTTCGTATACGATAAATGAACATATCGAGCGCAAGACTAGCTTTATCGTCATTACCTTGAGCTTTATCAACAATATTTCTCATATCAGAAGACTGACAAATTGCATACAACCCTGACTCAAAATTAAGTTGATGTTCCACCTCATCAACCGTTAAGCCATGCCTCTTTTGTAAGTAGAGCGGTATAGATGCATCGATATCACCGCAACGCGCTCCCATCATTAAGCCTTCTAACGGCGTAAAACCCATGGAAGTATCAATACTCTTCCCTCTTTGAATAGCGCAGGCACTATCACCATTGCCAAGATGCAAACTGATTAAATTAAGATGTTCAACTGGTTTGTTTAATAGCTCAGCCGCCTTATTCATCACGTATTGGTGCGAACTGCCATGAAAGCCAAAGCGGCGAATGGCAAACTCTTCGAACCATTTTTCGGGAACTGGATAACGGTACGCATATTCCGGCATGTTTTGATGAAAGCCGGTATCAAACACTGCCACTTGAGGCGTATCAGCAAACCGTTGCATAGCCATTTTCATGCCTATAACATTTCCCGGAATATGCTGAGGGGCTAGATATTCAAGCTCTGAAACCGCCTCAATGACAGTTCGATTTAAACGAATGGGGCTAATAAAGCGAGTGCCACCATGGACTACGCGATGACCAACAGCATCAATGTGTAAATGAGGGAATTTTTCGAGCGCTTTATCAATATCTGCAAAAACGCAGGCAAATGCGTTGGCATGATCAATAAAAATCCCTTGTTCGCTATACGGGCCTTCCTTGGTATCACTGGTAATAGTAAATACAAGGTTATGTTCACCCTGCGGTCCACCTATACCATTAATACTCCCTTCCACCAGATCAGTCGCTTTTGGCAGTGCAATGATTTTAAATTTGATCGATGAGCTACCGCTATTGATAACCAATATATATTGCATTGCAGTATTATCTGGCAGGCCAGACCCAGTCAGCATATTCTGGTTTGTCTACCCCATGTTGATGGGCATAGAGACAGCATTCTATCTGCTCATCTCTCAACGCCTGTTTGGCGTGGCTGCCAATTGATTGCAATTTTTCTACACGATCAATCACATCAATAGCTAAGCTGAACCGATCTATTTCATTTCGGATAGCCAACTCCAGAGGTGTATTAATATTGCCCTTTTCCTGGTAACCACGTACGTGGATGTTTTTGTGATTGGTACGCCGATAAACTAATCTATGGACAAGCCAAGGGTAACCATGGAAATTAAAAATAACCGGCTTATCTTTGCTGAATAAGCTGTCAAAGTCAGCATCACTAAGGCCATGAGGATGCAGATCACCAGGCAATAATTTGAATAAATCCACCACATTGATAAAACGAATTTTTAAGTCGGGGAAATAATCCTGCAATAAAGCAATAGCAGCCAGTGACTCTTGCGTGGGAATATCACCACAACCGACCATTACTACATCAGGTTCTTGGCCTTCATCAGAACTTGCCCACTGCCAAATGCCGAGACCTTTGGTGCAATGCTTTACAGCTTCGTCAATAGTAAGAAATTGTAAATGCTTTTGTTTATCAGCAACGATCACATTGATATAGTTCTCTGCGCTCAAACAATGATCGGCAACAGATAACAGACAGTTTGCATCTGGTGGCAGATAGATACGACAAACACTGGGGCTTTTGTTCACCACAAGATCCAGGAACCCTGGGTCTTGGTGGGTGAAGCCATTATGATCCTGACGCCAGACTGTACTGGTGATCAAAAGATTCAATGATGACACAGGTCTTCGCCAGGCAATCTTATTACAGATATCCAGCCATTTAGCATGTTGATTAAACATTGAGTCAATAACATGAACAAAAGCTTCATAGGTAGAAAAGAAACCATGACGCCCCGTTAATAAATAACCTTCTAACCAGCCTTCCAAAGTATGCTCAGACAGCATCTCCAATACTCGACCGTCACGTGATAACTCACCACCATCGTCATCTTCAGGCAGAAAATCGCCCATCCAACGTTTCTTGCTAGCCGTGTAGACATCATCCAGCTTATTTGAGCTATTTTCATCGGGACTGAACAACAGAAAATTTTGCATGTTTTTTTTCATGACATCACGCAGGAAACGCCCCAAAGGACGAGTATTCTCTATAGAGTCGGTACCAGGACTATCTAGTTTTACTGCGTAATCATGAAAGTCGGGTAACTTCAATGCCCTTCGTAATAGTCCACCATTGGCATGAGGATTAGCGCTCATACGCTTCTCCCCCTGTGGCGCCAACGCTTTTAGTTCGGGTAATAAATGGCCCTCATCATTAAACAATTCTTCTGGCTGATAACTCAATAACCATTCTTTTAACTGTTTAAGATGTGGTGCATTGTCTTTGACACCAGCCAAGGGGACTTGGTGGGCACGCCAAAACCCTTCAACTTTATGACCATCGACATAATCCGGTCCGGTCCAGCCTTTGGGGCTGCGTAAAACAATCATAGGCCAGCGCGGGCGTTCATTATGACCGGACTCACGGGCTTTTTTCTGGATAGCTTTGATCTCATTAACGCACACTTCCATTGTCGAAGCCATTGCCTGATGCATTGCCATTGGATCACTACCTTCTACAAAATAGGGTGTCCAACCATATCCTTTAAATAAGTCTTCCAGCTCTTGATGGGAAATACGCGAAAGTAGCGTAGGATTATTTATTTTATAACCATTCAAATGCAGGATAGGCAACACCGCACCATCACGTGAAGGATTGAGGAACTTGTTAGAATGCCAGGACGTTGCCAGCGGCCCTGTTTCAGCTTCACCGTCACCTACCACCACAGTGGCAATCAAATCCGGATTATCGAATGCGGCGCCAAAAGCGTGAGACAAGCTATAACCCAGCTCTCCCCCTTCATGAATCGACCCCGGTGTTTCCGGTGTGCAATGACTACCAATGCCGCCCGGGAAAGAGAATGATTTGAAGAGCTCAAGCATGCCATCAATATCTTCACTTTTGTTGGGATAAATTTCCGAGTAAGTCCCTTCAAGATAAACGGGGGCGAGCACACCGGGTGCCCCATGGCCAGGGCCTGCTAAGAATATTGCATTCAGGTCATACTTATTAATCAGCCGATTCATATGAATGTAGCAGAAACTCAAACCCGGACTGCTCCCCCAATGGCCTAGAAGCCGGCTTTTTATATGGTCCGGTTTAAGTGGAGATTTTAATAATGGATTGTCTTGCAGGTAAATCATTCCTGCAGCCAGATAGTTACAAGCCCGCCAGTAAGCATGTATCTGCTTAAGCGTTTTATTATCGCACGGCATGTCTTGCACAGTTTTCATAAAACAGTCCTTGAGTAGGTTTGTTAAAAATCCTAACTACTTACCGATTTAATAAGGATAAGCAAAAGTATAGCGTTTGAATGCTTGGCTTAGCTTTGATCAGATACCGCTACTTTTCAAGTATATATGTAATTTCCATGGCGCTTATATAAACATCAACGATCTGTTCCCTGAAAAAGAGACAAAATCAAACGCCGCAACTGCCGAGGTTTTATTTCTTGCAAGCTAACGGTTATTTGCTGTTGCCATCTCTACCCTGTCAGTATCAGCTTTGTCATGCTCATCAATGATTCTTTGTAGCCGTTCACGCATAAGGGCTTCATGTAATTCAATTTGTCGTTGCTCATCTTTCAACGATTTGAGTAAGGCGTTAGCCATGAATACCATCAGAATCATGAACGGAAAAGCAGCGACGATAGATATTGTCTGCAAAGATGACAGGCCGCCACTCATTAACAGAACACCAGCAACCAGTAACTGAACTATTCCAAAGGTGAACCGCAACCATCGTTTAGGGACCAGGGCACCTTTACCGCTGAACATACCCAGTACAAAAGTAGCTGAATTAGCGGATGTGACCACAAATAAAATAATCAAAGCCAGCATCAATACGCCCAGTATATCTGCTCCGGGTAACAAGTCGAGCAAGGCAAATAAGCCGGCACTCATCTCCTGTGAAACAGTTTTGGCGATGCCAGCATTCTGAAATATTTCAAAATACATCGCACTGCCTCCAAAAGTGGCAAACCACAATGCACTGAGTAATACGGGCATGCCGATAACGCCAAGAATGAACTCTCTGATAGTACGGCCACGCGAAATGCGGGCTATAAATGTTCCGACAAAGGGTGCCCAGGAAAGCCCCCATGCCCAATAAAAGATAGTCCAGCGCTCAACCCAGTCTTCACCAGAATAAGGTGTCATGACAAGACTCATACCAATAAGATTACTGAAGTAGTCGCCAATTGCATTGGTCATCGATCCGGTGATGAAATCTGTTGGTCCAGCGAAAAAAACGAAAACAAGAAGCAGACCAGCCAGCCACATATTCAAGTCACTGATATAACGTACCCCACTCTCCAACGGTGCTAACGAACATAGTAGAAATATAGTGCCAACACCGCCGAGTATGGCAAGTTGTGATGACATGCCAAACTCAATGTTAAAAACCGATGCCATGCCACTATTGATTTGAATGATACCCAGACCAAGCGTTGTCGCAACACCAAAAACAGTTGAGACGACCGCCAAAACGTTAATCATATGGCCCAGACTGCCATCAACCCTGTCACCCATTGTTGATCGGAAAGCTTCACTAATCAGCCCTCTACGCTGCTGCCTAAAACGGACGTAAGCAATGGCGAGACCCACAATCGCAAAATTTGCCCATTGATGAAAGCCCCAATGAAAAAGGGAATACCTCATGGCTAAGCTGGCAGATTCTGGCGTATTAGGAGTTGTGTTACCAAACGGGGGATTTGTGTAATGAGTCATCGGTTCCGCAACGCCCCAAAACACTAAGCCAACCCCCATGCCAGCAGAGAAAATCATGCCAAGCCAGGATAGGTAGGAAAATTCCGGAGCTTCACCATCGGAACCGAGGCGAATTTGACCATAATTTGACAATGCGACACTGACACAAAAAACTAAAAAGCCAGTTGTAACAAAGAGATACATCCAGCCAAAATGTGTTGTAGTAAACTCCAGAGCACTAATGGCAGATTCAGAAAATGTATCAGGATAGAGTGTTGCCAGTGCTATAAAACTAGATAAAAGTAACAATGACAGGTAAAAAACCCAACCGGGTCGAGAGTCAGACATAGAAAAACTGGAAATTAAATCAATAGTCTAACAAGTCGTCAGGGGTTCCATCCAGTCTCAGATACCTGGAGAAAAAGATCTGGACTGTTGCTGGTGATAATAAAAGCAGTGCCCTTTCACAAGCAGATCAACTAAGCAGTGGCGGCCCATTTAACAGTAAATTCTCTCTAAAGTCTGGGAGTAACTGAGGCATTAATCGCTATTATACCTAAGCTTCAGAATTGAACCGGGCAACCAATATATCGATTATTTTACCTTGTATGAGTCAATTAGCTGATCCAGCTATGATATAGCGGTATACCTATCAGGACATTGAATGGAAAGGTGATGCCTAACGAGGCTAACATGACAAGACCGATATCAGCTTGTGGAATCGCTGCCCTAATAGCTGCAGGTGCTGCGATATAAGATGCACTGGCTGTTAAACAGGCGAGAACCAAAATTGAGCCATCTTGCAGTCCTATAAACTGCCCCACCTGTATGCCTATGATCGCTAATAAAGATGGCGTCAATAACGCAAACAATATGACACGCCACTTATCAAACGAGATTTTTAATAACGCTGATGATGCTACCAAGCCCATTTCTAATAAAAAGAGTGCTAACAAACCTTTGAAAGCACTTGTGTATAAATCTGTTACCGTCGCCCCCTGAAGAGGACCGTAAAGCGAGCCGATAACAACACCGCCGATAAGCAGTATCACACTCCTGTTTGTGAACGCTTCATGCACGATATGTTTATACGATGAAGCCTCTTTTTTTTGTGAGAATTTATTAAAAATAATTAACCCGAAAATGATGGCAGGTAGCTCAAGCAAGACGAGATACAGCGTTACCTGCCCACCGACAAGCATAGCGTTAGATTCAGCATAAGCGAGTGCAACAGCAAATGTACCCGCACTGACCGAACCATAGTGAGCAGCAAAGCTGGCACTGTCAGCAAGGTTGAGTTTGACAAAATGTCTCAATACAGGAAAAAGTAATGCTGGAATGATGAAACCCAGGCAAGCAATGCCTAGTAATTCTGGCACTAAACGCCAGTCCAATGCTCCATAAAGTGCCATGCCCCCTTTTAATCCTATAGTTAACATTAGGAGCAGGCTTAAAACGTCATAAGCGGCTTTGGGTATTTCCAAGTCTGATTTAACAACACCTGCAATAAGTCCTAGCAGGAAAAACATAACAACAATATCAGGCATTGGTGAGATCTCTTTTAATAATTAGGCTTGCTTTCGTTGCAATAAAAAAGCCTCCGTACCCCAAGGGTAAGCGAGGCTTGATTATATGATACTCAGGGCCACAACAAAATAATCAGCACGACGATAAAGTCGATATTTTATATTTAAAAGGGCTTATCTGCTTTAAAAATCACGCAGCAGGTGCATAGGAGGTACTTTTAATACTGTCCTGCTGGCAAAGAGTCCAATGGCAGAAATAATACAAACACCAATCAAAGGACCTAGCCCCCATAACAAGGGATGCCAACTCACTTGAGATTTAAAAACAAAAACCTGTAAACCATACAAAGAAGCTTCAGCACCAGCTGCGGCAATAAGTCCAGAAAATAGACCAAGAGCGCCGAATTCGACAAAAAGAGCCTGCTGCACCAAAGCTTTACGCGCCCCTAAAACGCGTAACAGGGCTCCTTCTTCCAACCGCTCTTCTAATGTTGAACGAACACTGGCAAGTAAGACTAACGCTCCGGCAGTCAAGATACATAGTAATACCAACTGAATTGCCTGTGATAATTGTCCTATGATGGATTGTATCTGTTTTAAAAGATCACCCACATTAAGCATAGACACGGTTGGGAACTGAGACATCGCTTTATAAAAAGGCTGAGCATTCACACTACTAATGAATAAACTACTGACAAAATTTGCTGGATAGTCCTGTAAGGCTTTTTTCGGCAATATCAGATAAAAATTAGGTTGCATTGAACCCCAGTCAACCTTACGCACTGACGTAATCGGCAAGGTAACAATAGTACCGCCAATATTGAGGGTAAGCTTATCACCAAGGTTGAGCTTAGCTTCCTCTGCCACTCGTTGTTCGACAGATAATCCATCAGCCGAAAAGTCACCAGAAACCAGCTCATTACCAGCAACTAAGCTATCAGACCATGTAAGGTTTAGCTCTCGTTCATAGAGTTCGGGCTCGCCTTTTCCCTCAGGATAAAGTGTCTGAACACTTTGCCCATTTACCGATATGACCCGCCCCCTGACCATGGGGTACCAATCAGACTTTAATACATCGAGTTGTCCGGTTGCCGTGTTTATTTGCTCAATCTGATTTGCCTGTACATTAAATAAATAATGATTAGGGGCATCAGCTGGCAATTGCCTTTGCCAGTCTGCTATCAGGCTGGACTTTACGCCAACCAAAATCAGACCAAGCATTATAATGATGGTAAAGACCAATAATTGAAAAAGATTTGGCAAAAGTCTTCGATAGAGTGAAGCAAAACCAATCTGCCATCCGCTGGTAGCACCTGCGGTTAAAAAACGGCCTAATTTAAAAATGAACCACCCTAGCAGAGCGACTAAAAGTCCAATACCAACTATTGCCAGCGTCATAATAGTTGGTAATAAAAACCCTTTGGTATAAAAACACATCAGCCCATACATGCCGATAAAGCCAATGCCGTATATGAGTAAGGTGTTTTGTTCCACTTTTAGACTAGGTTGTAATACTGACATTGGTGAAATTTTTATCAGCCGCAGGATCAATGGCAAACAAAAAGCCACCAATGAAATGAACCCTGTAGCAATGCCCAGCCATAACCGACTGACAGAAGGCTCAGGTAAGGGAGTCGACATTAACCCTGATAACAGGGATGAAATAATACCCTGAATGCCCCAGCCAATAGCCAAACCGATTGCGGCACCAAGGACAAAAAGCATCATGAACTGAATAAAAAATACCTTAGCCAGCACTTTTGGTGTTGCACCGACTGTTTTTAATACAGCAACCTGCATTAAATGACGTTTTACAAACCGTACTGAGGCAAGCGCCATTGCTATTCCAGCCATAAAAACGGCCAAGGTACCTGCCAATAGTAAAAATGATTCCGCTTTCTCTATTGTGTCACCGATACGTTCCCCTCTTTGTGTCGGTGTCCGCCAGCGTTGCCCCTCATTCAATTTAGGCATTACCCACCTTTCATAGTCATCAAGAGCGGACCTCTCTCCTGCCAATAAAAGAGAGTAACGAACTCGACTTCCCGGAATAATGACTTGGGTCGCGGCCAGATCTGCCATATTCATCACAGCACGGGGTGAAATAGAAAAGGCAGAAGCGCTAGAACCCGGATCGCGTACCAAATACTTGGCAACGGTTAATTGAGTTTCTCCCACCTCGACCTGATCACCAATAACCACATTCAACAAACTCGCGAGCCTGGACGATAACCAAATTTGCCCTTTTTGTGGTGATCTGGTGAAAGGTGTTCCTGTTCCAAATACAGTATCGTCGATTAGATAAGTACCTCGCAAAGGATAACTGTCAGTGACGGCACTCAACTGGCTGAGTTGCAAGGCATCACCGGCAAAGATCATGGTACTGAAAGACGTTCTCTCGGCCAGTTGCAGAGACAACTCATTTGCTTTGAGTTGCCAGGTTTCTGGAATCTCTTCATCAGAACGTATCAGGCGGTCAGCTGCCAATAGGTTTGCTGACTCTTGCTCGAATGAAAGCTGTAGCCTATCTATAAATAAACTAATTGCAGTGACGGTACTCACTGAAATAATCAACGCCATAAGAAGGGTAATAATATCCCCACTGCGGATGTCTCTTAGCATTAACCGAAATGCAAGATTCATAACGGTTTTTCCATCAACTCACCCGCCGACATCACCAGCTGACGATCACATTTCTGAGCCAGCTCATTATCATGCGTCACCATGACCAGTGTTGTGCCTTGAGACTGATTAAGCTCAAACAACTGCTGAATTATAATCTTGCCATTTCCCGCATCCAGATTTCCTGTGGGTTCATCGGCAAAGAGAATTTTAGGGCTAGAAGCAAAAGCACGAGCAATCGCTACTCGCTGCTGTTCTCCACCCGAAAGTTGATTGGGGTAATGCGTTAATCGATGCGATAAGCCGACTTTCTCTAATAATATCTCTGCCTTTTTACGGGCATTTTTATCGCCCTTAAGCTCCGCTGGCAGCATGACATTTTCAATGGCTTGCAGACTCGGTAACAGGTGAAAAGACTGAAAAATAAAACCAACGTATTGCCCGCGCAGTAAGGCGCGTTTCTCCTCATCTAACCGTGAGAAAGCGTGTTCATAAAGGTATATTTCACCTGACGTATTAACATCCAGTCCCGCTAATAAACCCAGTAACGTCGACTTTCCTGAGCCAGAAGAACCAACGACGGCAACAGACTCCCCTTCCTTGATTTCCATGTCGATACCTTTCAATATAGTCAAATCACCTGTGTTTGCAGTAACGGTATGAGTTAAATTACTTACTTTAATCGCAGTCTTTACAGCCATTATGTTTCACTCTAAAAGGGTTGGTATGTTTTTTAAAAGACACGTGTTGCTTTTTTTGACCGCTAATTTATTCGTCATTAACTTAGCTTCAGCTTCGACATTGCTCGTTATGGGGGATAGCCTGAGCGCAGCATACAACTTACGACAAGAAGCGGGATGGGTTAGTTTACTTGAAAAACGATTCTCTCAATCTAATCTCGACATTAAAATAGTGAATGCGAGCGTCAGTGGTGAAACTTCTCAAGGTGGCTTTTCCCGTTTTGCTCCACTTCTCTCACAATATAAACCATGTTGGGTAATACTAGAGCTGGGTGCTAATGATGCTTTACGCGGTTATCCTTTAGCTCAAACAGCTAAGAACCTTGAAAAAATGGTTGAGCAGGCTCATCAATCTAATGCAAAGGTGCTTTTGATTGGCAATCACATCCCACAAAACTACGGTAAACGTTATACGGAAATGTTTTTCAAGTTATACGAGAAGATAGCAGAGAAATACCAACTGGCTTACTTACCTTTTATGCTAGAAGGCATAGCTCTCAATAAAAGCTTGATGCAAGATGATGGTGTACATCCTAATAAAGACGGTCAACCGCTGGTATTGCAAAATATCTTGCCCTACCTGCAACCTTTATTAGATGAGTGTCGATGCATTAAGGAGGAAAAGGGTGTTGTGACAGCTAATAAAAAAGCCTCAACGCCGTAGAGGTTTTTATATCGTCCAGTAACCAAAGAATGAAGTTGACGCGACCGTTCGGACTATTAATCCATCCTGCATACAATTATTTAATAGCTCCTTTCCCTGTACCCCGATAGAAACTGACAAATATAATAGTATGGCGCGATCTTTGCGGGTACTTAGGCTGTACAATTATAAAAACAACTTATAAGTTGGAGGCCGTTATGAAGCAGGTATGGAAAGCATATAATCCAAAAGGGTTTTACGATGAGCTAATGCATGCGACGCAACAGCCCCATTCATTTAGTGATCAACTGGTTCAATACTTACGAACCATGAAAACAGAGACCTTCAAAAGGCGAGTAAGAGACTCCGAAACGGAAGTGCGTGAACGAGGCATCACATTCACAGTCTACACTGACGCCGGCAATATTGACCGTGCTTGGCCCTTCGATATTATCCCTAGAACCCTGCCAAAATCAGAATGGGACCGCACTGAAAAGGGGCTAAAACAACGTATTACTGCACTAAATA
>QGCW01000046.1_pt1 | contig 12269 bp, 9 predicted proteins | sample 4702261 | NCBI WGS metagenome assembly QGCW01 (sample SAMN08941162, study PRJNA450518) | Sediment metagenome, whole genome shotgun sequencing project. | biome: grassland soil; feature: grassland; material: soil; isolation source: soil 14 days enrichment with methanethiol ...
GCGAACCCGTTCGTTATATCGAAAATATCCGACGGTATTATGATATTCTACTCCATGAACTGGGCAATAACGACAAAATGCCAGCATCATCACCAGAAGATATTGGCAACGCCCCACCACTACCTTCAGCTTTATAAGGTTTCCAGTTAACTATGTCAGATGATTCGATATTGAAACAAATTGATTCATGGAAGACAAAATATTACACATCAATAAGCGAGCTTGAAAAACAACAAAATTATGAACTTTTATTGCTACGTGGCCTTAATCGTTTAGCACTTATTGCTCACGGGATTGATCCCTTACTGGACAAACATCTCACCGAGTTACGTAGCGCTTTACGAAAAAAAGCAGATAACCACTACGCCATTGAGCAAATACTAGCAAACATGGAAACTGCCATCTTAAAGATGGATCCTCAGACACCTCAAGCAGCAGAACAAACAACGGGTGCAGTTCTCGCGGAGTTGCTCGACTCGCTCAAGTTTCCTCGCGCCCTCAAATCACAAGCTAACCAGCTCGCGCAGGACCTAAAGATAAGAAAAAATGATGAAATCCCTGTCTATCTTCCTAAAGTGTCCACGTTGATTGAGCATTCTTTAAACCAGCAGTCACCATCAAGTTCATCCTTTGGTTTTAAATTCAATCTATTTAAATCAAGTAAACAGCACACTGAACCAGACATTAACATACCGGATAGCAAATTAATTACGACAGACTCGAGCATTTCTGAAGACCAGAATGACGATGGTCAAGCAGTACCAACGCGTCTAATTCTGTTGCAACTATTAGAACGACTCTCCTTACCTGCTGAATTAATGAAAAGAACGTCTGACATACGCCATAAAATTATCTCAGATAGTGATGATCAACAATTACCTCTCATCATCAAAGAGATCACCGATATCATTCATGCCTTAAGCAGCCAGGTAGTCGCTGAAAAACGAGAACATGAAGATTTTTTGCAAACACTTTCGCAAAAACTAAATCAGCTAGATCAGCAACTCCGCTCCAATAATGATGAAAGCCTTCGTGCTTTTCAAGAACGGCAGACTATGGGGCAAAGCGTAGAAAACACGGTAAAGCAACTGAGTGTATCCATTAGCGAAGATCAGGACCTCGATACGACTAAACACTCATTGGGGACGACAGTAGACTCGTTAAATCAGCTCATTCAATCTTATCATCGCTCGGACGAAGATCAATTCAATCAATCACAAACACAGATAAGGGAATTGAAACGTCGTATAGAAATTATGGAGCAGGAGAGCATTGAGCTGCGACAAAATGCAATGAAATCTCGCGATCAAGCCTTACGTGATCCCTTAACCGGCCTTTGGAATCGACAAGCACTCAATGAAGTGCTTGAGAAGGAATACACGCGTTGGCAACGATATAAAGGCAATCTTTCACTCGTATTATGGGACCTTGATAACTTTAAGAGTATCAATGATATTTATGGACACGCAGCTGGCGATAAAGTGCTAAAAACGCTTGCATCTATCTTGCAATCTCAGACTCGAGATGCAGACTTTATCGCTCGTTATGGTGGTGAGGAGTTCATTGGCTTGTTTCCAGAAACAACATTATCTGATGCTTTATTACTTGCTGAAAAGGTGCGTAATAAAGTAAAAAATGCGAAGTTTCATTATGAAAGTACGATTGTCACCGTAACGGTTTCAGCTGGTATTGCCCAGTTTTTTAATGACGATACCATTGATGAAGTATTTAATCGTGCCGATAAAGCTCTCTATCAAGCCAAAGCATCAGGACGAGACCGCTGCGTATCAAGTAGCTGAAATCCGGGCTTGAAGCTACACACTCAGCCCCTATTATTCATCACTGCTTTTCCTGATCGATTAAGAAATTAACCACCGTAAAAATTTCTTCTTCACTACCAGCAAGGCTAGCACCGGTGAAGTATTTGCCGTTCACAATCAATGATGGCACACCCGTTATACCAGACGTATTTGTCATTTTTTGTGCTTTATTGACCTTTGTTTTGACCGAGAAAGAATTCATTGCACTGAGAAATTTATCACGGTCTATATTATGTTCAGCAACAAAATCAGCAATCGCCTCTTCAGTATATATTCGTTGACCATCAAGGTGAATAGCATTAAAGAACAAAGGATGGAGCTTATCGAGCACACCAAGTTTGTCAGCAGCATAAAATGCTTTCGCCAACGGAGCCCATGACTCTTTGAATACAGCAGGAACGTATCGGAAGCTAACGTCTTCCGGCAAGGTCTCTTTCCAATCCTCTACATAGGGTTCCAGATTGAAACAATGAGGACAGCCATAAAAAAACAACTCAACAACTTCCACTTTTGACGTGTCACTTCTTGTCTGAAGTTGCTCTGTTTTTTTATAGTGCACATCCTCAACATAGGCCAAGGGCGTTGCATTGGAAAGAATAGGAAGACACATCAATGTGAATAATGCAAAAACCTTAAGTAGTTTATTCATTTACTGTTCCTTAATACTAAAGTTAACTTATAGCTCACCATATGAATGGAGTCCACCTAAGAACATATTCACGCCTAAAAATGCAAACAAGGTGACAAATAAACCAATGACAGACCACCAGGCCATCGGTCTGCCATGCCAACCTTTTGTCATCCGCATATGTAACCAGGCAGCATAGTTAAGCCATACAATAAGTGCCCACGTCTCTTTTGGATCCCAAGACCAATAACCACCCCAGGCCTCCGCAGCCCATAAAGCACCTAGTATCGTCGCCACTGTGAAAAAGGCAAAGCCTAAGGCGATAGACTTGTACATCAGATCTTCCATCATCGAAAGACTTGGCATTGTGTTCGCCATCAGGCCGCGTGGGTTAACTTCTTGTCGCCACGCAGTCAATAGATAGGCAACACCAATCATGGCTGCCATCGCAAATGCGCCATAGCCAACAAAGTTTGCAGGCACATGAATCTTCATCCAATAGCTTTGCAGGGCGGGTACAAGCGGTTGTATTTCATGCGCACCACGTTCAAATGCATACCAGAGTTGGAAAGCAACAGCAGCACTAATCACTAGTAATACAAAACCACCCAAGGTCCGTGTTTGATAACGGCGCTCATAAAATAAATAAAGTAACGCCGTAATAACCGCAAACAGAATGAACACCTCATATAGATTGCTCACTGGTATATGACCAACATCATGACTGATCAAATACGATTCACGCCAGCGAACCATCAGCCCGATCATGCCCATTGTGGTCGCTGACCACGTTAATGCTGTTCCCACTTTTTGAGTAAACTCAGAGCGGAATAATAAACCACCCAGATAAGCCACTGTCGCCATAACGAAGAGGGCGCTCATCCACATAAAGGACGACTGACTGGCCAGAATATAATTTAATAAAAAGGTTTGATCTGCCGCTGCTAAGCTATCACCATACAGTTTCACTGCCAGCAGACTGAACAAAGCGACGCTAGCAATATGAACACGAAAGCCAGGCCAGTTTTGCCCTAGCGCCACCAGAGATGCCGCAGTAAAAAGCACAATCCCTATTTCATAACCATCTAAAACCGTGCCATACATCACAAACAACAACACGGCTGCCAGTACCACAAATAGTCGCCACAGCCACTGTGACAATGGTCGACTCTGTTCCAGATTCATTATTGCTGTTGAATTCGTCATTCTCTACCTACTCTTTGAAATTTTTTAGCATAGCGTTTTGTTAAGAACATCAAGCGTGTTGAGAGTTCCCCTCTTTTTGCTTTAATTGTTCGCTTGTCTGTTCAAAAAACTGGTCGAATTCACGTGGATTACGGTTACTCATCCCAGCTAATAGAATTTCCACTTTCGAACCACTCGGTTGAATCAACGCCCAGAAACGGCGTTGTGGCAAGTAAAATAAAATGAACACGCCGATAATTAAAAGTGCACAGCCTACATACACAATCGGTTTGCCAGGTGCTTTTGCTATTTGTAACCCACTCGCTTCAATATGTTGATAGTTGGTTAGCTGAAAATAAACTGGTGAACCATACCGAGAAAGACTACCGATGGCATTAGTAGCATCATCTAAGAAGATAAGCTCGGATTCTGTGATTTGTTGACCAACATCATGATCATAAAAATAAACTCTAGCCAGCATTTCTCGTAGCATACTGACATAAGCGCGCCCCAATACTTCTCTTTGCGCTTCAGGCACCTGGTTTTGGATAAAATCTTCCACAGTCGGGAAGCCACCTTCTAAAAACATCGCAACTAGAGAACGCAATGTTTGTTGCAAACTATTTCTGACATTTTCACTTCGGTCAGTCATCTCCGCTAACGTTTCTTCTGCCATCTGTTCAGATATATCGGAAACAATCGCTTGATTACGCAAACGACTCAAAAACTGATAAAACTCAGTTAAGGTGCTGGCCCTGTCGAGCGGAATATAAAGGTAACCAAATTCCTCAGCCACACTCGCCCGCACACCACTTAGATAATATGACCTACCTTCACGAATGATAGGTAGCATATAATTGACATACTCTAACGCTTCGCCAGTTGGAGCACGTAATTTAAAGCCAAAGCTGGGACCAAAATTTCGTACCCGATCAGGATCTTCTTCTGTTGGATCCGGGTTGATATTAAAAGGTCTAAACGAGTCTACCTCTAGTCTGAGCTGTTTATCTCCCCATTGTACTTGCTTACTGTCAAACACATTTACTTGAAATTTCTTAGGCGTTGCACCTGCTCGCTTATCCAGCGGCCAAGCTGAAATATCAAGCAATGACCCGCCATCACCAAAGCTGGATTGATAAATAGCATATCCCTTATAGATTAAGGGATGATTAACTGAAATTGTCGTTTCCAATGGCGTTTGCAAATCACTGTCATGTACCACCAAATCAGTCTCGAACGATTTAGGTTGACCTGTTGCATAGTGTTCGACGCGAAAATCTTTTATCTCTAATGTAAAGGGCAAGTCTTGTACTACATAACCATCGCGCATAGCCACAAAAGCAACATTCGCTGACCGACCTTCAGGTACTTGTATACTCCCACGAAAGGAAGGATTCGCCAGCGGCAAACGACTAATATCGGGCACCTCATTAGCTGGTAGATTACGTGTTTCCACTTGTAAATCCCCTCGCCACTCATCCCATTTCATCGCCAGGTTACTGTCCAACAATCCGCCCAGACAGATAATAATGATGGCCAAATGAGTGAGAATATAGCCCAGGCGGTTCATTCCGCCACGCATGGCAGAAACCAATAAGCCTTCTTCTTTTTCTGTTTGCTTAACTTTGAAACCGAGCCGGTCAAATTTTGCCACCAGATCATCAGCATGCTGTTTAACTGTGCCATCGGCTTGCCACTCATCTCTATGATGCATGGCCCGCAAAGACTTCCTGCGCACCTGGGTGCGCAGATTCCACATATCGCGCAACATGCTCGGTGAGTTACGGATAACACAAACAGTAGTTGAAATGACAAGTAAGGTTAAAATTGCCAGAAACCATAATGCACTGTAGACATCATATAGTCCTGTGGCTTCAAACACATCAAACCAAAAAGGACCAAATTTAATCAAATAATCCGCATAAGGCTGATTTTGTTGGAGTACAGTACCAATGATAGAGGCGACGGCCAGTGCCAAAAGCAAGGTAATAGCTAAGTCCATTGACCCCAGCAACAGAAATAACCGCTGCATAAAGGTATGTCTTTTCGGCCCAGCCGTTTTGTTTACATCTGACATGGAATATATGACCTATAGTATAAGTAGTGAACGCTTAACAATAAGGAGATTAAGCTAGCCTAAGCCAACATCACTGAAGTGTTGCAGTATAATCGGAAACCGCCGTTAACTCTTCAGGCGTCAATCTACGTGCAATATCTCTCATCATACTGTTTGGATCATTGCTTCGCTCACCATTAGCAAAGGCAGCTAATTGTAACTGACTGTAGGCAGAATGTTGCCCGGCTAATGCTGGCCACTTTGCCGCAGGGATACCTTTACCACCAGGGCCATGGCATGCCTTACATGCTGGTATACCACTTTCTGTATTACCTGCATTATAAATACGTTGCCCTAACTCATTCGTATCTGCCATTGGCTCTGTCGTCGTCGTGTTTGAGGCATAAAAAGCAGCAATATCAACCATATCCTGCTGACTGAGACTGGCAACCATAGTCACCATAACATCATTTTGGCGATGACCATTTTGATAATCTTCTAGCTGCTTGACTAGGTAAGCTTGTCCCTGCCCCGCTAGTTTAGGAAATGAAGACTGTACACTGTTGCCATCGGCACCATGACAACCCATACAAGCCATTGCTTTGCTTTTCCCTGCGACGTGATCACCAACCAGTTGGGCATGGCCTGATAACGCAAATCCCAGACCGGTAAGGAGACTCATGCTTAGTAACCATTTTTTCATTTTGTTAAGGCAGCACTTTTATCAGTAAAATAGACAATATGCTACGCTTTTTATGTCTACTTTGCACCTGAACTTTTAGCTTCATAACATACTGAATGACACTATTATTCTCACCTATGAACGAATTGCTAGTAGAACGCAATACAAGTTAAGAATAATAAGCCGGTAAAAAGCTTTGAAATTAAGAGCTAACCCGCTACTCTATCAGGCTTATCCGTTTGTCGTGCAGTAGGTCAGTCATGTCACACCCATATCGTGATGCTCATTATGTAATAAGTGCAACTCAGTTATCTGAGTTGCCGCCGGACACTGGCTACGAAGTAGCTTTTGCCGGGCGTTCGAATGCAGGTAAATCTAGCGCAATTAATACTATTACAGAACAAAAAGCATTGGCCCGCATCAGTAAAACACCGGGGCGGACACAAATGATTAACTTTTTTGCTCTTGACGAACAACGTAGCCTAGTCGACTTGCCGGGTTACGGGTATGCCAAGGTATCCGAGAAAATGAAACTTCGCTGGCAAAGAACACTGAGCCAGTACCTGGAAACTCGCCAGTCACTACGCGGCCTGGTGCTAATGATGGATATCCGTCACCCTTTAAAACAGTTTGATCTGCAAATGATTATGTGGGCAAATGGCTCGAGCTTGCCTGTACATATCTTACTGACCAAAAGCGATAAATTAAAACATGGCGCCGTCATGGCAACCCTACATAAAGTCACTGCTGAATTAAATAAATTAAATTTGCAGGCCTCTGTCCAAGCTTTTTCGTCTTTAAAACGCAGTGGTAAAGAACAGGCTATCGCACAATTAAATCGCTGGTTATACCCAGAAGATCGTGAAATTAGCCCATGACAATACATTATCAAGCATCGTTTAACTTGTTTAGATATATGCTTTTTTTGATCAATGCTATAATCTTGTCCAGATAGCTTAGCCATTAGTTATTGCCCATGACAACGTAGTCATCTTTTTCGTCTATCACTCAACAATTATTAACCAAATAATTTTCAAGGCACGCTTATTATGACACCTAGTTACGATTGTACTGTCACCCCTGACCCTTCTTTACATATCATCCCTGAACTTGGTATGGACCAAGCGTCATTACTCTATGATCTGAAAAATTATTATGGTAATCATTTAGCACAAGATAAAGGTTGCGTGTCGGGACATTACTTGTTTACAGCACTTGCCTTGACCATGCGTGATCGTTTATTCGAAAGAATGAAACACACTCGTCACACCTATTCAGAAAGCAAGTGCAGACAAGCATACTACTTATCAATGGAATTTCTGATGGGCCGTGCAATGGGTAATGCCGCTCTAAACCTTGGTTTGGACGACATCACCAAAGAAGCACTAACTACGCTTGGCTTAAGCTATGAAGAAATTATTGAAATGGAGCATGATGCTGGCCTTGGTAACGGCGGTCTGGGTCGATTAGCGGCCTGTTTTATTGACAGTTGTGCCACTTTACAGCTTCCTGTTACTGGTTACGGTATTCGCTACGAGTACGGTATGTTCCAACAAAGCCTTAACAATGGCCGCCAAATTGAAATGCCTGACCATTGGTTGCGTGATGGCCACCCTTGGGAGCTAGAGCGTCCTGAATTTACCCAACGGATTAAGTTCGGCGGCCGTAGCGAATACTATACAGCTGACAATGGTCATACCAGAATACGTTGGGTCGCGACTAACGATGTCCTTGCCATACCCTATGATATCCCCGTCCCTGGCTATCAAAACGGCACTGTCAATAAGCTTCGCCTATGGAAATCAGAAGCGACAGATGAGTTTAACCTGGAAGACTTCAATGCTGGCTCTTATTCTGAGTCTGTCGCCTCTAAAAATGCAGCTGAGAACATCAGCATGGTGCTCTATCCAAACGATACCAGTGAAAACGGTAAAGAACTTCGCCTTCGCCAACAATATTTCCTCGCGTCTGCCAGTCTGCAAGACATTCTCGACTATTGGGTCACTACTCACGATGAAGTCTTTGATAATTTTGCCGAGAAAAACTGTTTTCAGCTCAATGATACTCACCCGACAGTTGCCGTTGCCGAGTTAATGCGTTTATTGCTCGATGAGCATCATCTTGGCTGGAATGAAGCCTGGTCTATTACTAGTAAAACAATGGCCTATACCAATCATACTTTATTACCAGAAGCACTCGAAAAGTGGCCCGTTGATATGTTTGCTCGCTTATTGCCGCGTATTCTGGATATTATCTATGAAATTAATGCCCGATTTTTAGCTGAAGCCTCGCGTCACTGGCCCCGTGATCAAGAACGTTTACGCCGTTTATCCATTATTGAAGAAGGACCTCAGCCACAAGTAAGGATGGCCCATTTAGCAATTGTCGGTAGCTTCTCAGTCAATGGCGTTGCAGCGTTGCACTCTGAACTATTGAAAAAGGGTTTATTCTCTGATTTTTATCAACTGTGGCCTGAGAAATTTAATAATAAAACAAATGGCGTAACCCAACGACGTTGGTTAGCTTGGTGCAACCCGACATTAGCGAAGCTAATAACAAACACGATCGGCGATCAGTGGATTATCGACCTGAGCCAGTTATCCAAGCTGACGCCACACGCAACTGACCCGCAATTCCAACAGCAATGGCAAATTGCCAAGAAAGCAAACAAACAACGACTTGCTGATTTAGTGAAAGAAAAGTGCGACATTACGTTTAACACTGATGCGTTATTTGATATTCAAGTGAAACGCATTCATGAATACAAGCGCCAATTACTTAATGTATTACATGTGATCCACCTCTACGATCGTATCAAACGCGGTGACACAGAAGGTATGACCAAACGGTGTGTACTTTTTGGTGGCAAAGCAGCGCCCGGCTATGCGATGGCCAAAGACATTATCAAACTTATTAATAATGTCGCTGATGTTATCAATAACGATTCTGATGTCGGTGATTGGCTGAAAATGGTCTTTTTCCCGAATTATCAAGTTTCTTCAATGGAAGTGATTTGTCCTGCCGCAGACTTATCAGAACAGGTTTCCACAGCAGGTAAAGAAGCATCTGGCACAGGTAATATGAAATTCATGATGAATGGCGCAATCACCATCGGCACATTAGACGGTGCCAATATTGAAATTCGTGAGGAAGTAGGCGATGACAATTTCTTTTTATTTGGTTTAACAGAAGAACAAGTGTCAGAACAACGCCAAACTTATAATCCTCGCGCTATCATTGAGCAGGATATGGACTTGAAACGTGTGCTTGAACTACTGGAGTGTGGCCATTTCAATCAATTCGAGCCCCATATTTTTAACAATATTATCGCTGCCTTTACCAGCCCAAATGACCCGTGGATGACCATCGCTGATTTTAGAAGCTATATTGATGCTCAACAATCTGTTGCTGAAGCATATCAAGACCAGCAACACTGGACCACAATGAGCATCCTTAATACGGCTAGTAGCGGCAAATTTTCAACGGATCGTACTATGACAGAATACAATGACGAAATTTGGAAATTGGACACTGTCGACCCGAGATCCTAAAAGAAATAACTAAGGGCTTGCCATGAAAGACAAGCCCTTAGCAAATTAGCAAAACTCACACTAATGCATTATTTTTGAAAAGTTGTATAACTTGATATCAGGTTCCGATAATCAGGAATATGGTTCGAAAATAATGCGCCCAGACCTTCAACATCATTTCGCCAATCACGGTGCAACTCACAGGCTGTACCAAACCATGTCATCAATTGTGCACCAGCCTGAGACATCCTCTCCCATGCTGCATCCCTTGTCAGCGGGTTAAAGGTTCCTGAGGCATCAGTGATAACAAACACCTCATATCCTTCTTCTAAAGCAGAAAGTGCTGGAAAAGCAACGCATACTTCGGTAACCACACCAGCAATAATTAATTGCTTCTTACCTGTCTGTTTTACTGCTTGCAGAAAATCATCGTTATCCCAAGCATTTATCTGACCAGGTCTTGCGATATATGGTGCATCAGGAAATATTTCTTTTAGCTCCGGCACTAAAGGTCCATTGGGTCCGTCTTCAAAACTGGTGGTTAGAATGGTGGGCAAATTAAAATATTTTGCCAAATCAGCCAGTGCCAGCACATTATTTTTAAATTTATCGGGTTCTATATCCCGTACTAGCGATAATAGTCCCGCTTGGTGATCTACCAAAAGCACCGCCGCATTATCTTTATCGAGTCTTACATAAGGTTTATTCATTATTATTCTCCTTGTTAATAAAAATGCATTAATCTACTAAAAAAACGAGATTAACCAATACTGCCAAAGCGATCGTTATTAATATCATCAATAGCTTGTTCTATTTGTTGTGAACTATTCATAACAAAAGGTCCATAACCAACCACAGGTTCATTGATCGGTTCGCCAGAAAGCACTAATAAACGAGAAGACGTGTCAGCAGTTAGCCTAATCTGTTCACGTTCAGCATCAAAAATTACCGTTTGTGCCTTCTGGGCTTTTTCGTTGTAATTAATTAAGACATCACCCTCAACAACAGCAATTGCTGTTGACCACCCCTCTTTCATCATTAAATCAACGGATGCATCTGAAGTCAGCACAATATCTAAAACGGTCATGGAAGTAAATGTTTTAGCTGGCCCATGTTTGCCTTGATAGTCCCCGGCTATAACACGAAGATGACCTTGATCACCTGGCAAAGAAATGACAGGAATAGCGTCATTATCGATTGCTTGGTATGTTGGCTCGGTCATTTTATGCTTGGCTGGCAAATTGACCCAGAGCTGTGCCATTTGAAGTACACCACCTGTTTTACTAAAATTTTCTGAGTGATATTCTTCATGCAGGATACCTTGACCTGCTGTCATCCATTGCACATCTCCCGGACCAATTGTGCCGCCTTGTCCTGTCGAATCGGCATGCGTAAGTTCACCTTGAAAAACGATAGTCACCGTCTCAAAGCCACGGTGAGGATGTTGACCGACTCCTCGCTTTCTATTGGTGGCTGTAAACTCATGTGGTCCCGCCATATCCAATAACAAGAAAGGGCTAAGCTCATTTCCATGATTGTTATAAGTGAATAGCGTTTGGACCGGAAAACCATCACCGACCCAATGTAATCGACTGCCCGCTTCAATAGCTTTAATATTTTTCATCCTTCACCTCTCTATCTCGTTTTATAACAGTATAGTTTTGCAACAATATATTTACTAGACAGCATATATAAGACAGACTGTTCTAAATATAGAACAGTAAGGAGGGGTAATGTTTGATTTGAATGACATCAGCTATTTTGTTCAAGTCGTCGATAATGGTGGCTTTTCACCCGCGGGAAGATCGTTAGGTATCCCTAAATCAAAACTCAGTAGACGCGTTGCGGCTCTGGAAGAAAGGCTAGGCACACGATTAATTCAGCGTTCAACACGTCATTTTAATGTGACTGAGATTGGTAAAGCGTATTACCAACATGCTAAAGCTATGCTGATTGAGGCCGAAGCGGCACAAGAGACGATTGATACGTTACAGGCCAAACCAAGAGGTATTATCCGCATTACTTGCCCTATTACATTACTTCACGCACATATCGGAAAAATGCTTGCTGACTTCATGCGTATTTATCCAGAAATTCAAATCCATTTGGAAGCAACAAACCGCCGGGTAGACCTCATCGCTGAAGGTGTTGATATTGCTATCCGTGTCAGACCACTCCCTATTGAAGATAGCGAGCTTATTATGCGAACGTTATCTGATAGAGGGCAATGCATAGTTGCCAGTCCACAGCTAATCAAAGAATATGGGCTACCTGATTCACCAAACGCTTTAATCGATTTGCCTTCTTTGGGTCTTGGCGAACCGCAGCATTCCTTTCAATGGCACTTAATCAATACTGCCGGCGAAGA
>QGCW01000047.1_pt1 | contig 12092 bp, 7 predicted proteins | sample 4702261 | NCBI WGS metagenome assembly QGCW01 (sample SAMN08941162, study PRJNA450518) | Sediment metagenome, whole genome shotgun sequencing project. | biome: grassland soil; feature: grassland; material: soil; isolation source: soil 14 days enrichment with methanethiol ...
TAGCAAGCGATAGTCATGGCAAAATGCCAATATGGCAACATGCTTTAGCGAATTTGCCGGCTATTGTTCCCTCGCGTATAGAACTAAAAAATGCGGTGGAAATTGGCACTAACAGCGATATAAGCGAAGAGCAACGACAACAACTGTTAACTTTATTACCCAACTTCCACCCGTGGCGGAAAGGACCATACCAATTGTTTGGTATAGACCTGGATACCGAATGGCGATCTGATTGGAAGTGGCAACGTTTGCTTCCACATATTCAGCCTTTAGCGGGCCGTAATGTGCTCGATGTTGGTAGCGGTAACGGTTATCATGGTTGGCGCATGCTTGGGGAGGAGGCGAATCTCGTCATTGGCATCGACCCTACTAAAGTATTTGTCATGCAGTTTTTACTGATGCAATTTTATATTGCTAATTCAAACCATCATGTGTTGCCGTTGGGTATTGAAGATTTGCCTGAAAGCCTTGCTTTTTTCGATACGGTATTTTCAATGGGAGTTTTATACCATCGCCGTTCGCCGATAGATCATCTGTATGAGTTACGTGCTTGCTTACGGCCAGGTGGTCAACTTGTATTGGAAACCTTAGTGATCGATGGCAAAGACGGCGAAGTGTTAATCCCTGAACAGCGTTATGCAAAAATGCGTAATGTCTGGTTTATACCGACCGTCACAACATTATTAATTTGGCTCAGACGCTGTGGTTTTAAAAATGCACATTGTATCGATATCACGAAGACAACAGTTGAAGAACAGCGGCAAACCAAGTGGATGACATTTGAATCTTTATCGGACTTTCTTGATAGTCAGGATCAGGATAAAACGATAGAAGGTTATCCGGCGCCAAAAAGAGCTGTTTTTGTAGCTGAGGCGCCTCGCTGACGGTACCCAAATCTAGGCTGTCAAAGAGTGAGAGTGACTCAGTGATGTGATAGGTTTAGTTTGATTAAAGAGTTCTTTTCCCTTCGTAGTGGCTAGCAACACACAAATGTGTTGATAAGCGAGCTCTAGCTCAATCATTGCTTCTGACTCATGTTGATGGTTTTCTGGCATCACGTACTCTGCTAGCGTTTTAGCGCAATGATATAATGTGTCATGGCTTTGACGCAGTGATGAAAACCAGTCCGGATCTAGAGATAGAGCGGTTTCACGACCGAACTGAGCCAACCATGTGGTTAAATGACAACGTTTGAAGCTGGCATCTATATCGAAATTTTCGTCTGTGAACAACTTTTGTTTCAGTCTTTGATACCAATGCTTAGTCGTGATTTGCAACAGCAATAGTTTTTGTTCTTTATCAGTTAAATGATCTGCATTGAAATTAAGCCAGAGTTGGTTAGGCGTATAGGATTTTAGCCATTTTACAAAATCTGTTACAGGTAACGGGTGAGAAATAACATAGCCTTGTGCGCGGTCACACCCCATGAGCATCAGTGCTAAACCATGTTCAGTGCTTTCAACGCCTTCAGCAATGATGTCACGATTAAATGCTCTCGCTAAACTTATAATACCTTCGATAATCGTGTAGTCATCTGGATCATCCAACAAGTCGCGAACGAATGCCTGGTCAATTTTAATAGTGCTTGCCGATAGTCGGCGTAAATGTGCTAATGATGAATAACCCGTTCCAAAATCATCCAGGGCAACGTTGACACCCAAGACATGCCGACAGCTTTTTATAATGCCACTGATTGCGCCAATGTCACCTAATGCACTTGTTTCCAGCACTTCTATTTGCAAGGCTTGTGAATTTACAGCAGGGTAGGCTTCAAGCGCTTCGTTAAGTTGGTCAAAGAAAATGGGTGATTGCAGGTGATGGGCAGAAATATTGATACTTACTTCTAAATCTATTCCCTGGTTAAGCCATGTATCGATCTGTTTTATAGCCTCATTGATGACCCAGCCACCTAGTTGTATTTCCATCTCACTCTGTTCAATCAGTGGTAAAAATGCCATTGGAGGGACGAGGCCGTGTTCAGGATCTATCCAGCGAATAAGTGCTTCTACCCCAAAGACTTGACCAGTACGCATGTTCACTTTTGGTTGGTAATAAAGGACGAATTCTCGATTAACGAGCGCATCATGAATTCGTTGCAGTTGACTATTTCTTTCTGTGACTAGCTGAACATCATTGGCGTCAAATAGTTGGTAACAGTTTTTACCATTTAATTTGGCCTGATACATTGCATGATCGGCATGTCGAACCAAGGTATCGAGATTAGCGTTATCATTTGGGTAAAGCGTGGCGCCAATAGATAGACTGATATTATATTTTTCATCATTAATCGAATAGGGCAAGGTACAAGCATCCATTATTCGTTGAAGAAACTTTTCAAGCTCCTGACGAGAGCTAATTTCTGTCAATATCAAGGTAAACTCATCACCACCTTGCCGTGAAATAGTGTCTTCAGCACGTATGGTGTCACGTATGCGATTAGCAATTTCAACCAGTAAGTTATCGCCTTCAAGATGACCATAGTGATCATTAACAGATTTAAAATCATCTAAATCTAAAAAGCAGATGGCCAACATTTTTTGTTTACGTTGACTATGGGCTAAAGCGGACTGAAAACGATCAACGAATAAAGTACGATTGGGTAGACCTGTCAAGCTATCATAATGTGCTAGAGCTTCAAGATCATGTGTTCGTTCTATGATAGTGTGCTCAAGCAGGTGTCGTTCATTTCTCAACCGTACCCATAATAACGAAAGAAAAGTAATAAGCATGACAAAGAATAATCCTACGATTACTTTAATGCTTAAAAGTAGTGGATCTGTCCAGTTTTTTAATGGCGTTATTTCAAAGGTCCAAATAGCGCCAGGTATGTCAATGTTAAAAGCTTCCGGTGATGCCAACAGTGGTATATCCGTTTCAGCAATCGTGTTTACCTGGCCTGTTACTGCATTATGATGTAGTAACCTATAGTTGTAGCCTGCTTCCAGTAGAGAGGGAAGGTTGGCCGATTGCAATACTTCAGGAAACCGAATGAGCGCCGCAGAGAACCCCCAAAACTCATTATTTATTGAGATAGGTAAGCGGGCAACAACACCAAGCCCGCCTTGAGTAAGATCAAAAGGACCCGTAACGACTAATTGTCCTGTGCGCCGTGCAATGGGGGCTTCTTTATCATTACTCTCTGTCAAGACATTAAGCCCAAGGGCTTTTTCATTGCCTTTTAGAGGGATAATGTCGGTAATGATACCATTCGGTTGCAACTGCAATGAATCAACACCCGGGTAGTATTGGATCATTTGATTCGCTAAACCAACAAAACCTCTACGGTCACCTCCTTGGTGACGGATTAATGCAGCAATAGGATAGGTCGAAGAAATAGCTTGCAGTACATTGTTTCTGACCAACGAAATATAACTACTGGCAATATCCCTCGTTATCATCCGTTGTTGTTGGTAGTCATGTTTTTCAGACCAGCTGATGAGTATAGAAATCAATAGCACAGCAACAAGAAAAGTGCTTATGACCAGTTTTGATTGTTTTGCTTCAGCCAGCACTATATCATTCCCTCGTAAGCCTGATTGGGGCAGTGAAGTTTAACCTGAAAGACAGGGTAAGCGCCATTGCCTATGTTTTGAATAGAATTATAACCTTAACCATGAAAAATTTAGCAAGGGTACGTAGTATTAAATTTTCGAAGCTTCCTTCTTAAAAGTATAATTGCTATTAATCATTGCCTCGACTATCCCACTTCGATTGGCCTTTTTTATGTAACTTAATTGTAATAAGTAAGGCGTATATTCAATTAATCGAAATTAAATGAGGTACAACATGAGTTTTGAAGATGAATTGCCAGACACCCAAAGAGTAGAAGACTCAATCAGCGAATTATTAGATAACTTGGATAACGTTACCGAACAAGAACTAATAGAGATGGTTAATATGATTTTACTTGCTAGGGAATACCTAAGTTAGTGAGTCGTCTAATTTCTGCAATTTTTATTCAAGCCTTTTTAATTGTCGTTAGATGATATTAAGGTGTTGCCCCCAATTGTTTAGCGCACGATAAATACTGAAATATGTTCGTGCTCCGCCAGATGGCTGGCATTGGCATGAAACAGATGATCCATGAAACCCGGAACATGCGATGCCATGACCACCAGGTCAGCACCGACTTCATCACCGACTTTTTCCAGCGCCCGATCCAGTTCTGCCACTGGATCATTGCAAGTCACGGCTTTCGATTGCATCGGGTAGCCACATTGTTCAGTGTGTGACTGGGTAAACTGCTCCAGTTTCTGTGCGAACTCATCCGGATTATGAGCCACGCTGCTCGGTGCGGAGCTTACCACTCCTACTAGTATGACTTTAGATTGGTATAGCTTGCCAATATCAGCAGCGGTTCTGATTGCTTTTTCCAAGGTGGTGGCATGTGCCAGATCAACCGGTACCATAATAGTTGAATACATGATTGTATCTCCTGCTCTGTCATTTAGAATCAAAGTGAAATTAAATACCATCTTTAGTTCTCTGTGACACCAATCTAAGGTTTAAAGGAGACTTTGTCCAATAAGACATTATCTGTATAGAAATAGATCACGTTGAAAAGCCCTTTGCTTCAATAAGATTTTGATGAAACGTGACTATAGGCAGCCAGCCTTTAGCATAACCGTCCCTTTACTGTGCTTATTGTCTCTGGTCACATAATTCCTGAAGATGCTGTCAGTAATAAATGGGAGAAGCTCTCGCCGCGGACCTTAGTAAGACATGTAGCGATGCGATGACTGTCTTAGATCTTGTCCTTCGGGGTCTCTCTTTTCAAACGACGTAGATCAGGTAATTCGCACGAAAAGGGGAGAGCACCGACTTTGTTTTGGCACGGTTGATGACACGATGATTGTGAGCCTATACATCGACAACAGGTTGCACGCTTCAACTTCGCTCCTGTAGAGTTGTGGTAACATCACAGTTGTCTATAAAGCAAGTGTGTACGCAACCATAATTCATAATAGATGAGATTCGACAAATGAACTTAACCACCTACCATCGTCATGTTCGGGAAGAATCAAACTCACCATCAGCACTAAAAAAATGGGCCCATGTCCCTTTTTTGAGTCTTCTTCTTTTCACATCCGGATCCGCTTTTGCTGCCAGTGAGGCAGAACTTAAAGCACGTATTCAACAGCTAGAAGCCGAATTAAACTCGGTCAATGCTGAACTAGAAAGCATTAAAACCGAAAATAAAGACCTGACTAAAACCAATGTGAAGCTCACCGATGCTGACGCGCCAATTAAGATTGGCAACTGGACAGTGGGCGGTGCTATTCGTGCCATGTATACCGTAGGTGATTACACCGCCAACGATAGCGGCGCGCCCGGTCGAGCCTGGGAAGATGAAGGTAACGTTGGTCTAGATACCCTGCGGGTAAACTTAGATTACGACAACGGACCTTACGCAGCTAAAATCGAGTATCGCTGGTACAATGGCTATAATTTCTTGCATACTGGTTGGGTGGGTTACAGCCCTGACGACAACAGTCAGATTCAGCTGGGTGTCAATCGTGTGCCATTCGGTCCTGGCGCATATGGTCTCTCACAGGCTTGGTTGTTCGACCAACATTATTACCTTGGCCTGTCGGATGATATGGATCTAGGGATTAAATACAGCACGCAACGCGGTAAATGGGCGTGGGATGTGGCCTATTACGCTGGTGACGAGGGCCATTATGCCGGTTCCAGTCGTGATAGCGCCCGCTACTCCTATGATGTCGTCGATGAGTCTGGTGATGGTTATGAAGAACGCAATCAAATCAATGTTCGAGGTATCTATTCATTTAACAGCAGTGATGACAGCTCAACTGATCTCGGTTTCTCGCTTCAGGCAGGTGAACTGAAAAGCAACGGGGTACAATCCGACGGTGATCACCACGCCGCCTCGGTGCATATGGTCAATCAATGGGGCAACCTTAAGTTAGCGACACAACTGACACGTTACGAATTCGATGTCGACGCTGATCAAGCGCTAGGTACCGATGATCTGGTGCAATTTGGTGCCTATGACTTCCCAAGTACAGCGGCTGCCAAAGGGTGGATACCTGCCGTCTCACTAAGCTATTACCAACCTACCAATAACATTACTTGGCTGGACTACATGCTGCCTTATCTGGAGTACAGCTCCATTGTCAAAGATAAGAGCGGATTCAACGACAGTGAAATGGTCGTTGCCGGTGTGGCTTTGGCTCGCGGTGGTTGGTACATTTACAACGAAGTTGGCTTTTCTAACGGCAACGAGTTTGTCGGTGGTGATTCAGCGTTCGGCGATCGCCTTGGAGCCAACACCGACGACGATTGGCAGACCCGTTTCCTGATCAATTTTGGTTATTACTTCTAAACCCAAATGTCTTAATCAGTACCGCCTGCTGGCGGTGCTGAATTGTTATAGTGTGCTTGCACTCATACAAAAACTCTTTAATAAAAGGAGAGCAACGTGAGTAATCAATCCGATAACTCCGCTGAACCTCAATCAGCTGGTGTACCCGCGCCCGATGGCGCCACCAATTTGATCGATACCGACTATCAGATTGGACAAGATAACTACCGAGCCAAGCATTTGGGAATCACCGTTGATCTTCACGGTGTCGTTTTTATCGTCTCGGCAATTGTTGTGTTGGCTTTTGTCTTCCTGTCGCTGGCCTTACCCGAGCACTCCACGACGATTTTTGAGGCCAGTAAAAATTGGATCAATACCAACATGACATGGTTTTTCATGTTGTCTGCCAACATATTCGTAGTCTTATGCCTAGGCTTGATTATTTCCCCATTGGGTCGTATTCGCATCGGCGGGTCTGAAGCCAAGCCAGACTTTTCTCGGATTTCCTGGTTTTCTATGCTGTTTGCAGCCGGTATGGGCATTGGACTGGTTTTCTACGGTGTATCGGAGCCGCTGTCTCACTATAACAGCGCTTTTGGCGGTACCAGCGTAGGTGCTGACGGCCTGAGAACCGATTGGTCACCACTCGATGGTGCAGCCGGGGACCCTGAGGCTGCACGACAGCTGGGCATGGCCGCCACTATTTTTCACTGGGGTCTGCACCCTTGGGCTATTTATGCCATTGTGGCACTGTCACTGGCGATTTTTTCATTCAATAAAGGCTTACCGCTCACGGTCCGTTCTATCTTCTACCCTTTATTGGGTGAGAGAGTTTGGGGCTGGCCTGGTCACGTTATCGATATTTTGGCGGTGTTTGCCACACTCTTCGGTCTGGCAACCTCATTGGGGCTTGGTGCGCAACAAGCAGCTTCGGGTTTAAATCACCTGTTTGGCGTAGGCGATGGAAACGTAGTGCTGGTTCTACTCATTGCAGCCATCACTGCAATCGCCATTATCTCAATTGTGGCCGGTGTCGACAAAGGGGTAAAACGACTATCAGAAATTAACATGGTACTGGCATTTGCACTGCTCATGTTTGTGGTTTTTGTTGGTCCCACCTTGCTTATTGTTTCAAACTTTTTTTCTAACCTAGGCAGCTATTTCAGTGAACTCCCTGCATTATCGAACCCGTTTGGTCGCGAAGACGCTAACTTTAGCCAAGGCTGGACGACATTCTATTGGGCCTGGTGGATCAGCTGGTCACCTTTTGTGGGCATGTTTATTGCCCGAGTGAGTCGTGGTCGTACAGTGCGTGACTTTTTAATCTCGGTGCTGTTGATTCCATCTGTCGTCTCGGTTTTCTGGATGACTGCTTTTGGCACCAACGCGATCACGCAATTACAATCTGGCTTTGATGGTGTTGTGTCAGCAGATCTGTCGCTAAAACTTTTTGTGATGCTGGAACAGCTTCCTCTCGCTGAGATCACGTCGTTTATCGGCATAATCCTGGTCATTGTGTTCTTTGTCACCTCTTCAGACTCCGGCTCATTGGTTATCGATACCATTACTGCCGGTGGTAAGATGGACGCACCTAAACCACAGCGGGTATTCTGGGGCGTTATCGAAGGCGCTATCGCTGTCGCTTTGCTGCTGGGTGGTGGACTCGCTGCACTGCAAGCGGCCTCTATCTCTGCGGGTCTTCCTTTCACACTCGTGCTACTGGTAGGTTGTTATGCCATTGTTCGCGGCTTAATGACCGAGCCAAGGTAGCCCGACCAAGTCAATCCCATAACTGGCCGATGGCCGTTGTGGGCGAATAACGCCAGGCCACCTGAGCTAAAAACAGTTCAGCCGTGGCCATGGCATCCACCTTGGCATGGTGAGCTGAATAGGTCGGCAAACCATACCGCTGGCGGCTATTATCGAGTCGAATAGACACAGGCTGTAAACCCAACGTTTCTCTCACCTGGTGTTTCCAACCTTTACGCTCCCAACGCGCTTCGATTGCCATGGTATCAATCAATGGGAACAAACAATGCTCTCCCCATAATTTGCGGCAGGCCAAGTCCAGAAAAGGCCGCTCTATCAGCTGGTAATGAACAACCACTACACAACCGCTCAGTCGCTCCAGTAGTTCATTTAATACCTTTTCCAACGGCGGAGCAGTGTCTACCTGAGAGTGAGTAATACGATGAAAGGCAATAGACTCTTCAGACAAGATGCACTCCGGCTTCACCACCTGATAATAACCATCTGATGGTCGAATACTTCGCAAGGTAAAAGGCACTAGGCCGAAGCTGACTATTTCGTTATGTCTTGGGTCTAATCCAGTCGTTTCAAAATCCAGAGCTACAAACGACACGTCCGACAGCGGCATCTCTGGATCGGTCAGCGGCATTTGATAAAAGCGTTGTAGAGTCGGATTCACACAAGCCTTCGCCTGCTGCGCGTGATAGCGCTGCCACTCATCAATCACACTTTGTTGCGATCGTTTTTTAAACATCCATTATGCCGAGTATGGGTAACGATAACGAAGAAAATTCTGTGCATTATTCACCACTTGGAAAGCCTCTTTCAGATTGTGACGTTCTGCTGTGTCAATATTTTCTGGTTCAATCGCATTGTCTATGGGCTGATCATTCTGTAGTTCAAGCGCTTGATGACGCATGCGCACTAAAGCAATAAATTCCAGCGCATACTGTAGTTTATCGACCTGGCCAGCAGGTAAAACTTTTGCCTGATCAATATCCCGCAAACGTTCGACACTGTTCTGGGCTTGTGAACCCACTGCCAACGCATGTACACGAATCACATCCGTTATAGGAGCCAAACCTCGACCTTTGATATTAATCACCTTGTGCTGACGACCATCGGTTTCCATCACAAAGGTACGAAAGAAACCTAAAGGTGGTCTTCGATTTAAAACATTACGCGCCATTGCACCCAAAAAACGGGGGTTATGACGCGCTTTGCTTGCAATCATATCTTGCAGGTTTTCCACTAAATATTCGTCGCCATACACAGCATCCAAATCGAAAAATATACAGCTGTGTAGAAGCCGTTGAGGATCGGGTTCGGCAATCCACTTATCGAAATAGCGTCGCCATTGCGAGAGGGGCTGTCGCCAATCATCATTGGTGGCCATAATGCCGCCTTTACAGTATTCATAACCACAAGCATCCAAACCATCGCTGACTTTTTGCGCCAACATTTTAAAGTATTCATCGTGCTGCTTTGGATCGAAACTATCATGCAATACAAGCGCATTATCCTGATCAGTTATTACCGATTGCTCGTTGCGAGCCAGCGAACCATGCACCATAAAACAATAAGGAATAGGCGCTGGCCCTAACTCATCTTCAGCCAGCTCGATCAAACGCCGCATCAGACTACGTCCGATACTGGACATAGCATCGCCAATCATCTGAGCGGTAGAGCCGGCTTCCACCAGACGTATAAAAGCCGCGCGTATCTCTGGAACCAACCGTGACAAGTCACGCACAGAGCTTCGGCTAAAAATATTACTGGCCAAATACAGGCTGCTGTTAGTTTCGTAACGAACGATATCAGACAGATGTATAACACCAACCGGGCGACGTCGATGCAGTACCGGCAATCGCTGAATATGATTACGCAACATCGCCATCATAGCTTCGTTGACCGACTCATCAGACTGAATAGTAATTAAGCGGCCATCACTGAGTTGACCTATCGGCCTATCCGTTTTTCCCCCGGTAGCAACAACCTGCGACCTTAAATCCTCATCGGTGACCATGCCTTTAAGCCGCCAGAGTCCGCCTTCATCTCCTCTAAAGACTCCATCACTATCTTCCTCGTCTGCGGGCTCAATTAAAAGTACCGAAGAAACCACATTCTCAGTCATCAGGCGAGCGGTCTCCTGAATCGACACTGTGGTTTCTACCATCTGCGGCAAACGACTGATTAACTTTCGTACCCGTGTCGTCATCAAGTCATTTTCACGCAGACTCCCGTCTACCGTGCTTTTCAAGCGTGAACCAGACAGCTCCACAAAATCAGCAAAGCTATCATCGTCACATAGGCGCTCAAAAATAGTCTTGGGGATTTGATAAAGCAAAGTATCCTCTATGGCCTTAACCGGAAATCGGACCTTGCGTTGACGCAAAAGACCAAATTGACCAAAGATATCGCCTTCTTCCAAACGGTCGTAGAGCTCACCATTATAATGATAGATCTCGACAGCGCCGCTGCGAATATATGAGAGTGCGTGGATAGACTGCCCTTGCTCGAGGATCATCGAGTCTGCCTTAAAATAGGTGATCTCAATATTGCCCACGACATCATCTAACAACTCATCCAGCACCGTATCAAATGGAGGATGTTGACTTAGGTGATCGTGTATTTCTCTAAGTTCTGCTTCCATGAAAGTCTCTAATAAAACAATGGGAAAGGTCGATTACCCACAGCGACTTGTAACCTATGAGTAGTGGTCAAGTAAATCTGGCCACCGCTTAGTAGTTCTACTCTGCGGCGTTTGGCGATAAACCGCCATTATGTTGATGAGGTGTGACTTGGCTATAAAAGACGGTCATATAGCTAATCACAGCATGCTTTGCCTCAACAAAAGAACAATAACCTCTTTCAGACACTTATTCTATCTTTAAACGTCTAAAGAATCGTTCCATTAGGCTATTGTGCTAACAATTTCCACTTCTACTCAGACTTTGTCTGATTAGATAGCGCCATAATAATTGACGATATTTACGGCTGGCGAGTTCCTCGACATTCATTAAACCTACGAGCAAAAAACATCACTTTTGATTTTATCCATTTTCTATCTAATCTTCCAGTATCGGAAGTGTAGCTATTTCTTATCAAAAACTCTTATCGTCAACACATCAGGCTGCAAAAGTCTCTCAGGCAAGTCCGATCACAGCTATCACACAGCATGCGATACCGATAACGCGGTTTACTTTCGTATTGTCGATAACATGGGCAGTGATTGAATTGTATTTAGTTCAAAGAGTCTCATCGCGTACTTATAAAATATGCCTATATCTGATAATTTTTAGGTACGGTTAGAAAATAAACATATCCAAAACCAACAATTGTTTTATAGGACATTTCTTTCTATGCTTCAATAGAATTCAAGTATTTATTTTTTGGGGCGAGATTAGGCTAGTGTCTGGCGGAGAGTCAGGGAAGGGAAACCTGGATAGCGATACATCTACGCTGGTTTTTTTATGGTTGTTCAATATACTTAGACTAAGTAAGGTTTTTCCTGCCTTTAAGCTGTTTTGTTGTAATGAGAAAATCTATAGCGTGATTGACTAATACGCGTTCGTGAGAGGTGGATATGGACAAATCCCGTAAAAAAAAGGCGTCATCTGGCCCACTCGCAGGACTGGAGAAATGCCCGACCGGTATTCCCGGTCTGGATGAGATTACCCACGGCGGCTTGCCGAAGGGGCGCACAACACTGATATGTGGCTCTTCCGGCTCAGGCAAGACGCTGTTCGGCATGGAGTTTCTGGTCAAGGGCGCAATCGAAAACGGTGAGCCCGGCGTGTTCATGGCCTTCGAGGAGACTCCCGCAGAACTTGCCGATAATGTCGCTTCGCTAGGTGTCGACCTGCAGGCATTGATCGACGACGGGCAACTGCTCATCGATCATGTGCACATCGACCGCAGCGAAATGGCGGAGACCGGCGAATACGACCTGGAAGCGCTCTTCATTCGCCTTGGTTATGCCATCGATACCATCGGTGCCAAACGGGTGGTGCTGGAT
>QGCW01000048.1_pt1 | contig 11740 bp, 7 predicted proteins | sample 4702261 | NCBI WGS metagenome assembly QGCW01 (sample SAMN08941162, study PRJNA450518) | Sediment metagenome, whole genome shotgun sequencing project. | biome: grassland soil; feature: grassland; material: soil; isolation source: soil 14 days enrichment with methanethiol ...
CGGATATTAAGCAAGCACCCTGGTATGTAGTTGTAGCTGATGATAAAAAAAGCGCACGTCTCAACTGTATGACGCATCTACTGAGTTTGATTGATTATCAGGATTTGACGCCAGAACCTCTTGGCAAATTACCGCCAAGGCCCAAAGGAAGTGATTACGTAAGGCCACCGATAGAAGAACAAACGTTTGTGCCAGAAATATGGTGAGTCATATTAAGACAGCCGGATCACTATTTTCTATCTTTATTGTTAAGTTAAATCTTTAAGTAAATAAAGTGCTTTTGTTCTATTGTGATTGCTACCGAGCAGTCATAAAAACCGTTAGTCTTTACTATAGGAGAACACCCTGATGCGTAAGAGAATTATCAACCCAGTCTCGCAGCAAGACTTAAATGCTGATCATAAATGGTTGGATATAGAGGAGCTTGCATTGGTTGAAGTATCGTCAGAAGATCATGACTTTCCTATCGAATCTGCCCTGTTGCCCAGTAAAACTTCGATAGGTTGGCGTGCATCAGAGCCGGGAAAACAAGTCGTTAGGCTCTTGTTTGATACGCCTCAGCCACTCAAATGGATTAAATTAAGCTTCGAAGAGTGCGAGGTTGAACGAACGCAAGAATATGTTTTACGTTGGTCTCCGGACAATGGTGAATCCTACCAGGAAATTGTCCGACAGCAGTGGAATTTCAACCCAGAAAATGCAAGCAGCGAGGTCGAAAATTATCAAGTAGCGCTTCCGGCTGTTACTGTTCTCGAATTAGTCATTAATCCAGACATAAGTAACGGAAATGGAATTGCGTCTCTTAAGGCATTTTTGCTCGCCTAATCATGCTTATCAGGTTGGACAATAGGCAAAGCAATTTAAATTTTTTCTTGATAAAGCTGATCGGCTTTATGGTCGTATCAGTTCGAATTACATTTGCCAGGTATCATTAGGCTTCCATTGACTAATCCACGATGGGATATCAGCTGCTGGCATTGGTTTGGCAATGCCATAACCTTGCGCTAATTGGCATCCTAGTAGCAAAAGTGCATTCCCATGCTCAATGGTTTCAACCCCTTCAGCAATAACATCACGATTAAATGATTTAGCTAGGCCTATAACGCTTTCAACAATAGCAAGATCATCTGGATTGGATAACATGGCTCGTACGAAGCTTTTGTCAATTTTAACCAAATTGCTTGGTAAGCGTCTAAGATACGTAAGAGATGAATAGCCCGTACCAAAATCATCGATGGCAAAATTTACGCCAAGCGCCAAACAGCGTTTCATTATTGCCGATACATGTTCTACGTCATCTAAGGCATTAGTTTCGAGCACTTCTAACTCTAAATAATGGGGAGCAATATCAGGGTGAGCAGCGAGTAGTGCTTTTAGCTTATCGACAAAATCATCGCGTTGTAATTGCAGTGGAGCGATATTTACACTAATGCTAATGGGATGGTCGCTTTTGCTCTCATGCCACTTGGACAATTGTTCCATAGCTGTGGCCAAAACCCAGTCACCCAACTCTATACTCACAAGATGATTTTCGATGAGAGGGAGAAAGTCGCCTGGTTGAAGTAAGCCGCGTTCTGGGTGTTGCCAACGAATTAATGCTTCAACACCAATTACAATGCCTGTCTTCATATTCACTTTAGGCTGATAATAAAGTACAAATTCCTGATTATATAAGCCGTTTCGAATAGCTCCGATATATTCTCGCTGCATTTTAATTGCATCATCATAAGCAATATCAAATATGTGATAACGGTTTTTGCCGCTTTGTTTCGCGATATACATCGCCTGGTCAGCGTGGCGTAAAAGTTGGTCGGCATCTACAATATCTTTTGGGTAAAAAGTGACACCAATACTTGCTGAAACATTGACCGCCTGATCTGTCAGAACTATGGGCTCAGCTGCTGCGTGTAATAGCCTCTCTAATACCGGCTCACAGGCTTCCACGCTATTCAAATTGGTTAATATGATGACAAACTCATCACCACCAAGTCGCGCCAAGGTATCCCCGGCACGTAATTCGGCATTCATTTTTTCGGCGATAATAACGAGTAGTTCATCACCTTTATGATGACCATATTTATCATTGACTGCTTTAAAACCATCTAAGTCGAGAAACAAGACAGCAATGAAGTCATTTTGACGTTTACATTGAGCCATAGCTTGAGACAACCTGTCGGCAAGCAATGTGCGATTAGGAAGGTTAGTAAGTAAGTCGAAATAGGCGATATGTTGTAATTGCTTTTGCTTTACCTCCTTGTCCCGTTGCCCCATTAATAACCTCAATATTAGTGCAGACAATATGCTAACGGCAAACCCAATAAACAAGATAAGCCACGACTCAAATACCTCAACCCCATGGTAAAATGTGGGGAGTGTGCTGAACTTTATAGTCCACGTATGACCCGCAGTTTTTATTTGATGACTTGATTGAAGTCGTTTGCTTTTTTTGTTTGACCTGTCGGCAATAGCAGCATTTTTTTGCCTAACGGAATCATACATGACTGAACTCTGGGCTGGTTGAGTACCATCAAAGAGTTCAATATCAAGGTGGTTTAGATGCAAGCCCTGTAAGCTAGCCATGAAGTTGTTGATCCGAAATGGTGAGTATACCCACCCTATAATGTTAGTCCGCCGATTTTGTATGGTATCGATAGGACTATCTTGCTTGTAGACGGGAAGGTAAATCAAGAACCCCGCTTGTTCATTTTGGCCGTCTTCTTGAAGTAAGCGGACTTTACCGGTCATTGCTGGTGTGCCGGTATCGCGGGCTCGTTCCATAGCTGCTCTGCGCGTTTTATTAGAATACATATCATAGCCAAAAGCGCGCCGATTACGACGGTCAAATGGTTCGAGGTATATGATTGATGTATAGAGGTTTCGCTCTCCTTTGGGTTTGATCTCGTATTCTGGGTAGCCATCGGCCTTAATTGAAGCTATGTGCGATTGCTTTTGTTCAGGAGGAATAATGAGTGAAAAGCCGACGCCTTGAATACCTGAATAGTTAGTCTTTATCTTTAGTGAATTAACATAATCTCTAAATTCGTCACGGGATACACTTTCAGATGCGTCAAATAACCCTTGAGCACCTCGCAATATTAGCTGGTAAGCAGTCATTCTGCTTTTAATCTGTTTGACGACATCTTTAACTTGAAGGTCAAAATGCTCTTGATATTCTTCCCTCGATGCTTTCGTTACTTCAAGCCAGATCACTAACGTAACCATAATAAGTAGTAATGCAGTTATCAGCGGGAAGCTTTTGATCAATTTTATTTTCATATGCAATCAGAACTACAGAAGAATAGGCACGATGTAAAGTTTGACAGGGATTAGCTGAACAGTTTCATGATATAAATCGTTAATGTAAGCTCCCCAAACTCATTTATTATTGTTCTAATCGAGTTCGTACAAGAGAATATGCTCATACTCGCGGATATTTTGCACGTAATTAACAGGCTCTGTACCTCTGGCATAGCCATACTTTAAGTTTTTGTAGTATTTCTTCTGTGAAAGAAGCGGCAATATTTTTTTCATGTCGTGCCAGTGGTAAGGGCTTAGCCCTTTTTCTCTGGCAAGGGTCTGTGCATCATGCATATGACCACGACCTATATTATAGGAGGCAAGGGCAAGCATTAGTTTGTCATCTTCGGGAATTTTCTTTTTGAATCGTTTTATCATATTTCTTAAGTATTTTGCCCCACCGCTAATACTTTGTTTGGCATCTAACCTGTCTTTAACACCCAACTCCTGAGCTGTTGACTTGGTTAACATCATCATCCCTTCAACCCCAGTTGGCGAAACAGCATCCGGCTCCCAATGTGATTCCTGGTAGCTTTGAGCCATGAGTAACTCTGAAGGCAAATCATATTTTTTTGCTGCTTTGCTGAATAATCTTTTGTATCTAGGTAAACGTTCATCAATACGCTTTTTAAAAATACTCACTTCGACATAGTCAAATTCATTCCAAAAATCAAAATGCCGGTCGAAAATCTTTGCCGCTTCGGCACTCTGTCTGAATTGTTTATGCCATGTTTTAAGTTTGTCTTGTAGTTCATTGGCATCTTGAGCCAGATAGAGTGTAATGTCTTGCTTTTCAGTTAAATCCATTGTGACTTGAAGAGAAGGGAAATAGCGTCGATTGATTTTGATGATATTAGAATCGGCAACTGTACAATCAAGCTTTTGGTGATAAACAAGTTCAAGTAGCTCTTCTGTCGAGTAGTTATCAGTCTCTAGCCAATTAATAGCGTTTTCTTTAGATTTTGAAAGCTCATTGAGTCTCTTTGCATAACTGCTATCTTGGTTAACTTTCAACGCCACATCGAGAAGATCATCGATAGTTTGAGGGTTTTTGCCATCACGATGACAGACAACTTGCTGTTGAACTTTATGATATTTAGGTCCAAGCAAAAATCTATCCGTTCTTTCTGGCAGTACAGTCAACCCAGCGGCAGCAATGTCTGCTTTTCCTTCTTCCAGCGTAGTGAATATTTCAGAAATGGTATCTTTGATAATGAATCTAGGCTTTAGGCCTAGAAAGTTGGCATAGGAAACAGCGAGATCATATTCGAACCCCGCGGGATCACCCTCCCTGTCTATATACCATGTCGTTGGCGCATTACGCGATACGATAACAAGTTCGTCTTTATTTTCTAGATTGGAATTGGATACTTCCGCTTCACTGCATGCAGTGAGCATGAGCACAAAACCAGCTGTTAGAAAAAAAAGTTTGTTGAACATAGTAACGCCCTTTTTTATAAATAATTACAGAATGACAAAAGAGTGCTTACATTTCCATTAAAACCCGAATAAATTCTAGAGTGTAATATAACCGTTATGATGAAAGATGAAAATTTAGTTGTCAGTTTGCCACTTGATTTGGAAAAGGATACTGGGGTTCTTTAACTTGATGGACCTATAACGTCTAATGAAATTCTCGATTGAACGACGAGTTCTAATTTGACTGTAACGCTAAGCACTAAAAATATAATCAGTCCCAGCAGGATTAACTGCTGAGACTTTTTATCGGCTTAATATAGAATCAACGTTGTGTTACTTGATGAATAACATTTCTTGATACTTCGGAAGAGGCCATAATTCATCCGCAACTTCAGTTTCCAAAATATCAGCGTGTGCGCGAACTTCATCCATTAGGCTTCGAATTTCATTGGCACAAAATTGCATATGCTCTTCAGTAGATACAAAATCATGTTTTTCTATAGCACTACTTAATTTCGCAACGCCAGCCATCATAGCGTTTGATTCTTTTACGATTGTTTTTGTTATTGAGCTATCTAGTTCAATGCCCATATTTGTCATACTTGTAGCAGTGGTTGATAGTTCAGAGAGGTAGCTAACCGCAGCGGGGTATATCAATGTCTTAGCCATATTAATGACGAGTTTCGCTTCAACCTCGATAGATAAAATATATTGTTCGGCATAAACCTCAAAACGGCTTTCTAGCTCCACTGGGGATAGTACGTCTGTTTTTTCAAATAATTCGATCACGGAAGCTTCACGTAATGCTGGTAAAGCATCAGCGGTTGTCGGGATATTTTTAAGACCACGTTCTTCAACCGCAAGTTTGTGCCATTCTGGCGAATAACCATCACCGCCAAAGACAACATTACCATGTGATTCCATCAGCTCTTTTAGCACAATAAGTACAGCATCAGCTCGTGCCGTTCCTTTTTGTAGTTCAGGTTCTAATTTCTCAGCAATCCAGCTTAATGAATCAGCTAACATAGTATTCATTGTGACAAGAGGGCCAGAGACTGATTGTGATGAGCCTACGGCACGGAATTCAAAACGATTGCCGGTAAAAGCGAAAGGTGATGTACGGTTACGATCACCGGGGTCACGCTCAAAATTTAAAATTTGAGACAAGCCAAGATCCATTTCACCACCGCTTTGTGAAGACGTGATTTTACCTGCTTGAATGTCTTTGAAGACTTTTTCAAGTTGGTCGCCTAAGTAGACTGATAAAATTGCTGGGGGTGCCTCGTTGGCACCTAACCGGTGGTCATTTGCCGCTGATGCTATGGCGGCTCTTAATAATGGGCCAAACTTATGAACGCCACGGATCACGGCACCACAAAACAATAAGAAATTGAGATTATCATGGGGTGTACTACCCGGGTCTAATAAATTTCCTTGTGTCGAGTTACCGACTGACCAGTTGACATGTTTACCCGAACCATTAATACCAGCAAATGGTTTTTCATGGAGTAGGCAAAGAAAACCATGCTTTTTAGCAGTGGTTTTCATTAAGGTCATCATTAACTGTTGATGATCTGCAGCCACGTTAGCGGCTTCAAAATAGGGCGCAATTTCAAATTGACCTGGTGCGACCTCGTTATGATGGGTTTTAGCTGGAATACCCAGTTTATAGAGCTGATCTTCAAAATCTTGCATGAATACTTGAACGCGTGCTGGAATGGCACCGAAATAATGATCATCAAATTCCTGACCTTTGGCCGGCGCTGCACCAAACAATGTTCGGCCAGCCAGCAAGAGATCCGGGCGACTATTGGCAAAGTTACTATCAACTAAAAAGTATTCTTGTTCTGCACCACAACTTGAGTTTAATGTTGCAATGTCAGTTTCACCCATTAAAGTGAGTACTTTCTGAGCTGCTTTATCCATAGCCACATTGGAACGTAATAGTGGTATTTTTTTATCCAGTGCTTCACCTGTCCAAGACATAAAGACACTGGGAATCATTAGTGTCGCACCATTGTCAGTTTCCATAATGTAAGCAGGACTTGTTGGATCCCAAGCCGTGTAACCACGAGCAGCATTGGTCATACGTAAGCTACCATTAGGGAATGAAGAACCATCTGGTTCTCCTTTAATTAATAGGCTGCCACTAAACTCTGTGATGGCATTACCATCCGAATTTGTCACAATAAAGCCGTCATGTTTTTCGGCGGTGATATTAGTCATCGGATAGAAAATATGAGAAAAGAATTTAACGCCTTTTGATAAGGCCCACTCTTTCATTGCCGCAGCAACAACTTCGGCAGTTAGTGTGTCGAGCGGCGCGCCACTCTGTACCGTTTTCTTAATGGATTTAAATGCTGTCTTGGAAAGTGACTCCTCCATTCTAGATAAGTTAAATACATTACTTGCCCATACCTTATCAAGTGGTTCAGGCATTGATACATGTACAGGTTCACGGTTTGTAATCTGGTGAATTGCTTGGATACGAGATTCATTTCCACTCATTTTCTGTCCTTCATAATTTGCGTTATATAATAATCCAGAATAGCCGAAAGATCGTGGTAACATTTTGTGTATATGGAACCCGCCCCCAATCCTAGTGCTAACTTAGCGTTCTTGTTGACTGCATGAAATATTTCTACCAACAGAATGAAATATCTAGGGAGTTATACGCAAGAATCATCCCAATTTTGAAATAAGGGCAGAAATCAATAAATATAATGTATTAACAAGGTGTTACGAATGCTTGTCTGGTAGTGTTATTGGCTGGCAATGCCCTTTAATGGGGTTTCTATGCACCTTTTTTGTGCATATAGCTTGGTTTGTTTATGTGTATATGGAACAGTAACGAGGTACACAAGTTTAAGACAAACCAACGCTGATAGCATAAGTTTTCAAATATAAATGTAGTCAAAAAATATGAAAACGACTATCGTTACACCTTTATTTAATCGGATATACCGGTAACAAAATGACATATTGTGTAGCTATTTCTGTAAATGATGGGTTGGTATTAACTTCCGACTCCAGAACCAATGCAGGCATTGATCAAGTCAGTGTTTACAGCAAAATGTTCCGTTATAAAACAATGCCTGACCGGTGTGTTGTGTTAATGAGTGCAGGTAACCTTGCCACGACTCAATGCGTCATTGAGCAAGTAACACGTGATATTCGTGAAAACAAAAAAGACAATATTAATTCCTTTAAATATTTATCAGACATAGCTGATTATCTTGGGGATATATTAAGCAGCCGCATCCGGCGTTATTCCGAAAATGAACAATCTGGCTTTTCACCTGAAGCAACATTATTGTTTGCCGGGCAAATTCAGGGAGAAAAATCCCAGGCATTTATGATTTACCCCCAAGGCAATCATATAACAACGTCAGATCAAACACCCTATCTTCAGATTGGTGAAAGCAAATATGGCAAGCCTGTTTTAGATCGCTTTTTAACCCGCGAAACCTCTTTAATTGATGCTGCTACTTGCTCACTAATATCTATGGATTCAACAATGAGAAGTAATGCTGGTGTCGGTCCGCCCATCGAAGTGCTTATGTATAAAAATGGTAGTTTTAAATTAGATAATCATTATATGTTTGAAGCAGAAGATCCTTATTTAATAGATATTCGGCATCAGTGGGGCAATAAGCTGAACGAAGCATTCGGTGCTATGCCTCGTTTACCTAACTGTAATGGAACGAAATAATCAGCCATTAATTAGTTGGTGGATAAATTTTATTTTAGTTCGCACCGTATTTGAAATAGTAAATGGGTAGGCATCGGCATTACCTATGCTTCTATTTAAAGCATTTAGAACAATGACTAATTGCATCCATTCATCCATCCATATATCAAAAGTGCTATAGGGTGTTAACGCGGGCAGAATTTCTTGGTTAAAAGCTGTTTCAATGGTTTCACGCATTAACATATAGTGAGCCCACGTTTCAGCCCAATCCTCTAATGGATGCATACTGGCATAGGCCGAAATATAATTTTCTTGCCAGTTTTCTTGCGGCCCTTTCATATAATAGTTATCTAAAGCTACGCTGTAGTCTTGGTCTTCATCGCCAAATAATTGTTTAAATTGGGGGTAAAGTGTGGATTCGAGGACTAAATGCTCCCAATAATAATGACCGATCTCATGGCGAAAATGGCCGAGTAATGAGCGGTAATTCTCATTCATTGCTTCGCGTGTTGCCTCACGATAACTGCTATCAGCTTCGGCAACATTCATAGTGATCACACCCTGAGCATGTCCACTATAGACATATTCTTCATCCACTAGCGGATTGCTACGTTTATCTTCAAGAAAATCAAACGCCAGACCTTTATCCGGATCAATAGTACGGGGGACAAAGGATAATCCCATATCTAATAAGCCATAGATAAGCCTACGTTTAGATGACTCAAGTAGGGCCCATCGACGAATATTATTTTCCCGATCAAGTGATGGAATTATTCGGGTTAATTGACATGATATACATTGTTTCTCGTCACTATTAGCATCAATTAGCCAATTACATTGAAGTTCGTGTTCACGATGCTGGCATAAGTGGTAGCGATCGCCTAATAAGTCGTGGCTTAGCCAGTAGGGATCACCGTCATTTTTATACAAACTCAGTAAAGTCTGCTTATTGGGATCAAACCCAAGCTGTGCATCACACGCATTACAATGCATATTATCAAAAAATATTTCATGACCGCACTGGCAGTAATATCGTTTCATATCATTTCAAAATCGGGGTGGAACCAATTTATACTGATGGCTTGATGTAATTCAGCTAAACGCATTTGCAGTGAGTCCATCAACGAATGAGCGTTAGTCGCGGGAATCAACGCTGGGTCAAAACTTAATAAGCGTTGTAAAATATGTTGCTGTAACGCTATCGGTTTTTCAGGTTCAGGAAGGTAATTAAGATAGTGAGCTATACTTCGCAATGAAAAGCTTAATGACCTGGGGAATGATTTATCCTTTACTAAAAATCTAAGTACTTTATCTGCTGTTACCGATGTCCGTTTTTGTTGTAAATACATTTGCTGTGCACTCAGGGCTTGGAGTACATGAGCCCATAAAATACCTTCATGTTTTCTGATTTTTTCACTTCGCGTATCTGATAACAGTAGGGAGGTCATTTCTAAAATCCGACTAGTCATATCAGCCCGCTCAATATGTTTGCCAATCTGAGTGAAGTCGTAGGCATAATTCCGACTCATATGATTATTTATAATACCGTTGATACATTGGCATTGCTCCATTGTTTGTAATAACATTTTCTGGCGTCGGCGCCGATTGCCTATCGCTGATAACGATGACTGAACCAGTATATGAAGCTCATTGATTTGCTCCCAAGTCTCTTCTGGCAGGACATCAAGAGAAGTTCTAGTGTTTTCTCGTACTTGTGCTACAGCACTCACCAAAGAGGTAGGATTGGTTTTATCCGCAACAAGAAAATGCATAATATTAGTTTCATTAATAGTATCAAACTGTTGTTGATAATCGTGGCTACCATCGAAGATTTTGATTAAGGTAAACCAATTGATTTCTTCTTGTTTTGGTAAATCCATTAATAAAGCGGTATGCACATTAATTAAACGTGCCGTATTTTCGACTCGCTCAAGATAACGTGCCATCCAGTAAACGCGTTCACCTACTCGTGACAACATCATCCTTCTCCTTTTGCAGTCTTCTCATCATCGACAACCCACGTGTCCTTACTACCGCCACCTTGTGATGAGTTAACGACCAATGACCCTTTCACCAGGGCAACGCGTGTCAATCCGCCTGGAGTAATATACGTAGTATCGCCACTCAAAATAAAAGGCCGCAAATCCACATGTCGTGGCGCAATTCCTTCATCTGGGCAATTTGTCGGAGTCACGGACAATTTTAACGTTGGTTGGGCGATATAATTAGCTGGATCTTCTGTTAGTACGGAGCGAAACGCCTCAACTTGCTCTTCACTGGCATGAGGTCCTACCAACATACCATAGCCACCTGACTCATTGGCTGGTTTTACTACCAGCTCAGCTAAGTGCTCTAGGACATAGTCCAAATCCTCTGGGTCCCGGCATAATCGTGTAGGCACATTGGGCAATAAGGGTTCTTCATTAAGGTAGTAGTTAATCATTTTTGGTACATAAGCATAGATGACTTTATCATCTGCTACGCCGCAACCCGGAGCGTTAGCGATTGCCACCTTACCGGCTTTCCATGAACGCATAATACCGGGGATGCCTAACATTGAATCAGAACGAAATACTTCCGGGTCTATAAAGTCATCATCAATTCTTCGATAAATAACATCGACTCGTTCAAGACCATAAATGGTTTTCATATAAACAACGTCATCACGGCCGACAACCAGATCAGCACCTTCCAATAATACTAATCCCGCCTGCTGTGCCAGATATGCATGTTCAAAATAAGCAGAGTTATAGATACCGGGTGTTAGGAGAGCAATCGTTGGGTCATCCAGTTCAGGCCGTAACGAGGCCAACATTTTTGCCAAATGGGCAGGGTAGTCACTGACAGGGCTAATATTAAGTAAGTTAAATAATTCAGGAAGAACGCGTTTTGTTGTTTTACGGTTTTCCAACATATAGGCGACGCCGGAAGGCACACGCAGGTTATCCTCGAGTACATACATGGTGCCCTGATCATCACGAACTAAATCCGAACCACAAATATTGGCCCACACACCATGAGGGGGAGTTATTCCCTTACAGACAGAGCGATAACCTTTCGATTGCAGCACAACTTCTTCAGGAATAATGCCGTCTTTAATAATTTGACCTTCATTATAAATATCCTGAATGAACATATTTAGTGCAGTAATACGTTGTTTTAGCCCCTTTTCAGTGCGGTCCCATTCTGATTTTGGAAGGGTTCTAGGGATAATATCGAAGGGCCAAGCACGGTCAATATTGCCGGCGTCAGTGTAGACTGTGAATGTGATGCCTCTTTCACGCACTTCCGTTTCGGAGTCTCTTACTCGCCTTTTGAAGGTCTCTGTTTTCA
>QGCW01000049.1_pt1 | contig 10866 bp, 12 predicted proteins | sample 4702261 | NCBI WGS metagenome assembly QGCW01 (sample SAMN08941162, study PRJNA450518) | Sediment metagenome, whole genome shotgun sequencing project. | biome: grassland soil; feature: grassland; material: soil; isolation source: soil 14 days enrichment with methanethiol ...
CCCAGGAACATTGGGACATCATCAATGAAGCGCGCGAGTATTTTCAGGAAAACGGCAGTGTTTGTGAGCCGCGTGCATTTTCAAAGATAATGAAGAAAAAATACGGTAAAGATCGAAGCGATCAGAAGTATATTTATTCTTTATTTCCGACAGGTCTGATCAAATGCGCAAACAAGATTGCCGGTTTGCCACGTCCAAAAGGCTGTAGTTAAGTTATCAGGCTCGGTTCATACTATAAAAAGTCGCGATAATGGTCGCGGCTTTTTTATTGATTGATGCAATTTTTCTCACCGTAGCAATGCGCTTATCACCTGCATAGAAGATTCATAAGCAGAAGGTCATGCTAGAATAGTCACATCCTGACACCATCATTTAACAATCACTGGAGTAACAGTCATGGAAGATACTGCGCTCAACTACCTGCAACACACCTTCGGCTATTCGGAGTTTCGCCTGCAACAGGGCGAGATAATAAAAACCCTGATCGGCGGTGATGATGCGGTCGTATTAATGCCAACCGGTGGTGGAAAATCACTGTGTTACCAGATCCCTTCGTTATGCCGCAATGGTACCGGCATCATCATATCGCCTTTGATCGCGCTGATGCACGACCAGGTGATCGCCCTGCAGCAACTGGGCATCAAGGCCGCCTTTCTAAACTCTACACTGGACGTTGATACCTCACGTCAGACAGAAGCCGATCTGATCAATGGTGATTTAGACATGCTTTATGTCGCTCCAGAGCGACTCAACACCAGTGCTTTCATCCAGCTATTAAGACAGACCAGCATCTCGCTTTTTGCCATTGATGAAGCGCACTGTGTTTCACAATGGGGCCATGACTTTCGCCCGGATTATATCCAGCTGTCATTACTTCATGAACAATTCCCCGATATACCCAGAATAGCGCTGACTGCAACCGCCGACCAGGCTACCCGAAAAGAGATAAGGCAACGGCTGCAACTGGAGCAAGCACGTGAGTTTATCTCCAGTTTCGATCGGCCCAATATCTGTTATCGCATTACCGAGGCTCAGAGTAACGCACGCACTGCGCTGTTAAGGTTTATTCAAAATGAACACGAGAATGATTCAGGTATCGTTTACTGCCTGTCTCGAAAAAAAGTAGAGGCTACTGCGACATGGCTGACAGAAAAAGGCTTTATCGCTCTGCCATACCATGCCGGTCTATCCTCGCAGGAAAGACAAACAAACCAGCAACGTTTTCTCAATGAAGATGCTGTCATCATCGTCGCCACTATCGCTTTTGGCATGGGTATCGATAAGCCAGATGTACGTTTTGTGGCGCATCTTAATCTACCCAAAAGCATGGAGGCCTATTACCAGGAGACGGGACGTGCCGGTCGAGATGGCCAGCCAGCTGATGCCTGGATGGCGTATGGCTTACAGGATGTCATCACGCTGAAGCAGATGATGGCAACATCGACAGCAGCAGAGCAGTACAAACGTGCAGAACACCAGAAACTTGAATCTATGCTCGGATTTACCGAGATTACCGGTTGTCGCCGACAGTCATTACTGGAATATTTCGGTGAAACGCTGGACCAGGCCTGCGGTAACTGTGATAACTGCCTATCACCCGCCGAGACCTGGGACGCAACGCTGGCGGCGCAAAAGGCATTATCCTGCGTGCATCGAACCGGCCAACGATTCGGTGTCAACTACCTGGTTGATGTGTTAACCGGCAAAGAGAATGATCGCATCAGCCAGTTTGGCCATGATTCTTTAAATATCTATGGACTAGGCAAGGAATTTGACGCCAGGCAATGGCGTACTGTTTACCGTCAGCTGATCAGTCGCAACCTGCTCGCCGTTGATTTCGAAGGCCATGGCAGTCTTCGCCTGACAGAACAGTGCCGCCCGATTTTACGCGACGAGCAGACGCTGTTATTACGCAAAGAGAGCAAACAGGCAAAGGCTTCACGTAAAGGCCGTAAATCATCCATCAGTGATAATGCTGCCAACAATGCCTTATGGGAGGCACTGCGTGACTGTCGAAAAAGGCTCGCTGATGAAAATGACGTGCCGCCATTCGTCATCTTCCACGATGCGACCCTGTCTGAAATGATGGAGCGGCAACCTGAAAATCATGATCAGTTTCTGCGGCTAAGCGGTGTTGGTGAAACCAAGCTGGAGAAATATGCCGATGCCTTCCTCAAGGTCATCCGTGAACAGCAGAATGATAACAAACCAGGTACTACCGAAACGGTCAACGAGACCCTTATGCTGTTTCGCAGTGGTCAGGACATAGACACCATCGCCAGCAAGCGCAATATCAAAACCGCAACCGTTTATGCACACCTCGCCAGCTGTATCGAACAGGGCGAGCTGAACCTGGAAGATGTTATCGACATCAAACCGCAGGACATCAGTATCATCCATGAAACGCTGCTAAGCGTCGACGATGGCAGCAGAAAATTAAAACCGGTATACGATGCGCTCGACGGAACGTTTGACTACCATGTACTGCGCTGCGTACAGGCCGCGACGCTACCAGCCTGAGCCGGTGCGTTTGCCGCCAGCGAATGGCTAGAAATAGTCCTCATAACGTTTCTTGTATGCGTTACCAAAATGCACTTCCAGACGGAAAAATATTAACCATTTTGATCGCCGGTTTTCTATTATCTCCTGGCGCTCTTCATCGAGCGTTACCGGCCAGGTCAATTCAGGCGCTATCTCATAAAACAGCCATTTCCGGTGGAAATTTTTTCTGAACCGGACGGCTGCCCGATAGTTGCTAGCCAGTGTCATAGGCTCAGTTATTCCATTGGCACTGATCTCATAAGATAACGATGTTTTTTTGTTGACTCGTTGATACAGCACAAATGCCTGCAACCAGTCGACGCCATCAAACTCTTCTGATAACTCACCCTCGCTGGAAGAGCGAAAGAACAACTGGTTCTTAAACAGTTTTTCGAAATCGATCAGGGTACGGGCGCTATTGATGGCTTGCTCACGCTGTACTTCCTGCGTCAAGCGTAAAGTAATGGATTCAAGTACGGGATAGGTATAACGGTAACGCAACCGTATCCTCGGGCTCAGGCTGATACTGACATTAAACTTCGAACGCTCATTTTGTTTAATATCGAGCTGCAATCCCAGCGTGTTGGTTGTTGACTCCTGATCCGGTGAAATATCACGCAAGGCCTCATCTTCATCACTTTCGAATGTCAGACGAAGACGGTTCTCCATACCCGGAAGCTCGATACTGAAACTGAGGTTCGACTTGAATTCAAAATACTCTTCTTCGTCATAGGTAAAATCATTACGCCAACGGATATAGGTCCCTGCGGCACCTTCATTGAATATACGATCACTGCCAAAAAAGTTATCGAACCATAAAGCGGGCTCACAGAAAGATGAGTTTACATACACCTGTGTTTCATCATACCAACTTTTCTCATAAGTATAAGTGTCAAGACCGCGGTCACACGGATCTTCCGGGTTAACTATTTTAAATATCTCATTTTCTTCAGCATCTTCCTGTGACCACTCAATAGTTACATCGGAACTCTTACTTTCATCTGGCTGCGGTGGGACATCATTAGCCTCAGCATGTTGATTCTCTGGCAACACTGGATCAGCATTCTCAGCCGTCTGCGCACTCACTGTTACGGACACCGTGATCAACAATATAAAAACGACCGTATTTAACTTATTTATAAAATAATTAGTATCGTTGAAGCACACGTGAATTATCAATTACACTCAATATTTTTTACTGTAAGATATCATTATATAAGCTAGTACGGCGTAATTCACAAAAACATTATATGTCTACGATAACACAAGATTTGCCAGAGATAGTGGCGGCAATAGACCTTGGCTCAAACAGCTTCCATATGATTGTAGCCCGCCTTGAAGAATCCGGCACATTGTCGGTAATTGATCGCTTACAGGAAAGCGTTCGTCTCGGTGGCGGCCTCGATGATAAAGGCAATATAAGTGAAGCTGCACAAAAAAGGGCCTTTGAATGCCTCGAAACTTTTTCTCAACGTATCCGCGATCTGCCGCACTCTGCCGTTCGTGTTGCTGGCACAAATACCCTGCGAGTGGCAAAGAACTCACGGTCATTTGTTAAACACGCTGAAAATATATTAAACCATTCTATCGAGATTATAGCGGGGCGCGAAGAAGCTCGCCTGATCTATCTCGGTGTGGCTCATGGGCTGGCGACCAAGGAAGGCAAACGACTGGTCGTCGATATCGGCGGCGGCAGCACAGAGTTTATTATCGGTCACGGCATGACGCCATTGCGCAGGGAGAGCATCTATACCGGTTGCGTCAGTTCCAGCAGACGTTTTTTTAAAAATGGCGAAATCACGAAACAAGCCATGAATGCAGCAGAGCTGGAGGCAGCACTAACCCTGTTCCCGCAAGCACCTGATTTCAAAGCAGGAAGATGGGAAGAAGCGATAGGATGCTCGGGCACCATTAAATCCATTGGAAATATCGTCCATCAAGAAGGCTGGTGCCTGGAGGGGATTAGTTACAAGGCATTGTTAAAACTGCGCGATGCTGTCATCGATGTGGGACATGTCGATAAACTAAAACTATCTGGATTAAGCGATAACCGTAGGCCCGTCATCGCTGGCGGTCTCTCCGTCTTACTGGCAATATTCAAGACGTTGAATATTGAGCATATGCTGGTCTCCGATCAAAGCATGAGAGAGGGCCTGCTCTATGATCTTGTCGGACGGATAACCCATCAGGACGTAAGAGACGCCACCGTCGAAGCAGCAATGTCTCGCTGGGGTGTCGATGTCGAGCAGGCAACACGAATAACAACAACCGTTGAATCCCTGTGCCATGCCGCCTGTAAACAGTGGTCGATTGATACTGAACAACTTGCGCCATTACTTAAATGGGCATCTATGCTCCACGAAATCGGCCTGCAGGTCTCTCACAACAACTATCACAAGCACGGCGCCTATATATTACAAAATGCTGACCTGCAAGGCTTCTCTCGCCAGGAGCAGGCACTGCTTGCCGCGCTGGTCCTATCTCATCGCAGCAAGCTGAGAGTTGATGCTTTTAAGCGGCTGATGAAACCATTCGTGAAACCAGGAAAACAGATGTGTGTAATATTACGTATCGCCATACTGTTACACCGTGGTCGAACCGACCAGCAGATACCTGATATAGATTTAGCGATAAAGAACAAAAAAATTCACTTACGCTTTCCTGAAGGCTGGCTCGATGAGCACAGCATGACACTAGCTGATCTGACGAAGGAGGTCGACTATCTTAATGATGCCGGCTACAAGCTAAGTTTTGAATAACATGCTTATAAAAACCTTCACTATCGTCAGCATACTGCTGTGCGCTGCCTGCAGTACAACTAGTGGCACGGCAACTTTCATACCTGTAACAGCTAAAGCGGATCAGGCAGTTATATATATCTATCGGCCATCAGTGATGAGTAACGCTCTTTATTCACCGGGCATCAACGTTGATGGTGAATTCAAACTCTACACAAAGAATGGCATCAACTCACAGCTAATACTTACGCCCGGTGTGCACACATTTGAATTTCAGGCGGACAAAAGCTACGCTGACTTATTGCCAATTACCCTTTCGCTAGAATCTGGCAGCACGACATACCTGCGCGTAGACACTTCGCTCAAGATAGAGAACTCTGTCGGCTATGAACCGTATGCACGTTCATTTGCACTAACCCATACCGACGAAGAGACTGCGATTAAAGAAATCACAGAATGCTGTACAGCCAAACCTGAACAATCAGAAGAAAAGAGCAAGACTACATCTGTAGATGAATCAGGTGATGGATTTTCCGTTGATAAGACACAAAACCCATTTTCACATTAGCAGTCAAAAAGACAGTCATTCTTGAGCGGCAGGCAAAATACTAAACCAGATAATTAACAATGACAGCTTTACTTATCACATGGCTGGCCACCGCCATCGGCCTCGGTTTTGCAACGCTTTTCATCTCGGGGATAAAAGCCGACAATACAATCGCTTTTCTGCTCGCTGCCATCGTACTAGGTTTGATAAATGCTTTTATCCGTCCCGTACTCTGGTTTTTGACAGCACCACTGTCAGTTTTAACCTTTGGTCTGTTCGCATTAGTCATCAACGCCTTGATGATCATGCTCACCTCCGCACTTGTGCCCGGCTTTGAAGTCAAAGGCTTTGGCAACGCATTTCTCGGTGCTTTAATTATGGCCTTGACCGGTGTGGCAGCATTAATATCTGTGCCATTACTAACCGGTGCTGACATCAATTGGTATAGTTACGAATATCATTCACAAACAAGCAGATGAAGTTTTTACTTTTCGTTACCAGATGATTTATTATTAACATGCTGAACAGAAAAGCCATCATTACCAGCATAAAAACAATAATACCAACGGTTAACCATCCGGTAAGATCGTTGAACAACTCGCTAAATACATTCATTATATTCACCGCTAATTCGTCCGTGTAGTATATTAGCGAAAAACGCTAAAGCCTTGAAGTTAATCAAAATAGTGGTTTAAAAACATTAGCACGAACCTTTCTTTCGTTACATAAATATTAAATTTTATAATTATCAATATGAGAACACTGATAAAACACTATAGAGCCGATGCAGAATCTCTCACTGACGAACGATGTTATATCACCGAGCTTTCCAATTCAGAAGATGATCCTGATGTTTCTATTGCCAGGGCAAGAGTACAGCCTGGCACAACCACGAGATGGCATCGCTTAAAAGGAACCATTGAGCGCTACAGTATAATTTCTGGCGAGGGCCTTGTGGAGCTCGATGAGCAGCCGCCACAAGAAGTAAAAGTGGGTGACACCGTACTGATTCCAGCCATGTGTGGTCAGCGTATAACGAATACCGGCGATGAGGATTTAATCTTCCTCGCAATCTGCACCCCACGCTTTACTGATGATGCTTACCAGGATATAGAAGATTTAAAAAACAGTTTTTAGCTTTATGGTCTAGCATGAAAAAACCGTTGAACATCTTACAGGCGATAAAACTCTGAAAAAGCAATTTTTCACACATGCTTTCGGCCATCAATATCTGTACTACTGTGCCTGTAATCAAACTGTCTTTTCTGAGTAGAGCATTGATGGTTAATTTTAAACCGGCATATAGCCATCATCCAATAAGAGCATATTGATTAACTTATAATCCTTGATAAGGAAGTAACGCAGAACAACGTTAAAAAACTGGCGGTACTGTTATAAACAGGCCCTTTCTTCAAAATATGTATTCTACATTATGCTACAACTGATCAGTGAATCTTACAACGGAGTGACGTTAGATGCCTGCGGGCCTTTAGGGCCATCTTCAACATCAAACTCAACCTCCTGTCCTTCTGTCAGCGTCTTATAGCCTTCACCATTTATCGCTTTGAAGTGAACGAAGACATCATTCCCATCTTCGCGCTCGATAAAACCAAACCCTTTTTTTTCATCAAACCATTTAACACGTCCAGTCGTTGCCATTTGCATCCCCTATCAAAATTAAATAAACATGCAACCTGCAAATATCTTATCAGCGCAAGCATTATAGCGTATATTTATAAACACACCATACGGCCATCCTGCTATGATAAAAATAATCAACTTGAAAGATAAACCAGATAATCTTTTAACATTAGCCTCATGGCATCAGGATGAATGGTCCTATCTGAACCCCGGTGAAGACCTCTTTTCCAGGATATCAAGGATGCAACCATTTTTAAATGAAGACTTTATACCAAGTACCTTCATTGCTAAAGACAAGGTCCTGCTAGGCTCTGCGGCTATCGTGTTACAGGACATGAAAACTGAACCACAGCTAACACCCTGGCTAGCCAGTGTTTTCATCAGGCCTGAGTTTCGAAGACAGGGTATCGGGCGTCAGCTCGTATTACATGTTATGGAACAGGCCCGAAAAGAAGGTATTGATTGTTTGTATCTTTACACCCCTGACCAGGAGTGTTTTTATATAAAACTCGGCTGGTCGACTATTGATAAATGTAAACATCAAGATCATGACGTCACGATCATGCAGGTGAAACTGAATGTTTAGTTTACCCTTATCATTAAAAGCATGGAACACTGACGCTTTTGACCCCACTTTTAAACATGAGATACTTTCTCTCGATATCGATCTGTTACCACTACAGCAAGGACTGCGAAATAGTAGTTATGCAATTAGTGATAGACTAGCTGTCATCATATTGAATACCGAACACGACAACACGAGCATCACTATTAAAGCCGGGCTGTTTTATAACGGCGTAATTGCAGGTTGCAACTGCGCTGATGATCCTACACCAGTAGATGAAACCAATGAATACTGTGAAGTATTCGTTCGCATTGACCGACAAACAGCACATGGCTCCATAGAACTTGCCGACTAGCTTATTCTGCCATCAACTGTTCAATGATTTTAATAACTTCTGGATGATCGAACTCACGGCCACCGACTGCGCGGTAGCGAACCCTGCCTTCCTTATCAATCAGGTAAGTTGTCGGTAAGCCGCGTACCGCATAATCACGTGATACACTGCTAGTTGTGTCGAATAGGATTTCGAAAGTAGGATCGACTTCTAGCTGACCGGTAAATGCAAAAACCTGATCGATATCCTCCATCTGATTTACAGCGATAACTTTAAAACCTTCAGCATCTACCTGCTGATGCAACCTCTCCATCGATGGCATCTCTCTGATACAGGGTGGGCACCAGGTTGCCCAAAAATTTAGCAGGACTACTTTCCCCTTATAGTCGGACAACTTGATTTTTTCTTCTTCCATATCCTGTAATTCGAAATCAGCCGCCGGGATAACATCTTTAATAACCGTAAGGTTATGGCTTAACTCGGGTTGCTGCCAGTCAGCTACAAGTGTGAAAGAAATGCTAAGTAACGCTATCAAAAGTATATGTTTCATATTTTTCTACGGGGCTAATATTTGACTTATCTGTTACATTTCTGGTAATGACTCTGGTGCGCAACTGATTTTTTCTAAAACGCCTGTGTGTTCTATTCCATCTAACTGCCATTTAAAAATCATATCGAACTCTGTGTCACGCGGTAATTTAATTGTAGTAAACCCTTGCTGCCAATCACCTTCGGAAAACTCACCGACGTCTGGCAGCAATGTCCAGGAAAAAGTGATACCTGCCTTACGCCACTCTTCCAGCCACTGTGTCTTTGTTTTAACCGGATACTGCTGGCCATCAGATGCCTGGTAACGCCAGTCGGCGACACGATAACTTAACTGCTGAGCTGAAGTGTTTTTTAAGATCGTACCAAAAACACAATACGATGCTGCACGCTCTATCTCATCTTTTGGAAAACTATGTTTAGCGTAAATTGCGCGGATGAAATCAGGCAACAGCTGTATCAGCTCGATCTGAAAACCTTCATCATTTACCGTCCAGGTCAATAAACCCGTAGTATCATTCTTGTGAACCTTAACCTCACTGGCAACGGACCCCGTAACTGTCAGCACTATTACAGACAGGGTAAGTAAGTATACTGAAACAATTTTCTTCATTTATGCTCTTTGTTTAAGACTCATTGTTGCTGAAATAATAAATAGAAAGTATTACTACAGCGATATAATAACTTATAATCGATAGCTTGTAATATGTAGACTTCAAAATGAAGACACCGCTAAAATATTTTTTAACTGCATTTCTCTGCATTCTGCCATTAGATAGTTACGCCTTCCCGGAAATACCTTTTTGCCCCGCCGGTGGGCCGCCAGGCTGGCTAAACCACTTAAATTACAAGCGCGACCAGAATATCTGGCAATTACAGCAGCGACGATATCAATATAATACGCCACACCGATACGTAAATGACTATTATTCGCCTTCCTACTCGCCTCGCCTCTGGCATAAGCTCGAATACCCAGGTGGTTCTGGCTACACGAAACAGCCAAGTACGCCGACTCAGCATAAGAGACACGAATAGCTGTCATCAGCTGCAATATCTATGCTCGTCTAATTTTACGACATCAATTTTTTACATTGATAATTTTCATTACCGGTTCATTCAGTAACTCATCATTATTAAAACCTGAGACCAGTAATACCCTGTGACCAGTCTTCGTTAATCTACACCGCTTACAAATTTCCTGACTCAGAAGTTTCCAGTCTCGAGATTCCTGTTTATTTATAAGAAACGGAATAATGCCCCAGTGTAAAGACAACTTCTGGCAGGTCTGCATACTCGTCGATAACCCTAATAATGGTGACGAAGGGCGGCTCGCTGATAATACTGCTGCAGTATGCCCACTATCCGTCGGCACTAACACTCCCTGTAGTTTCAGATCATGTGCCAGTGCATTCGCAGCATGAGCGATAGCACGTCGCGATGACGGCCGGTCGAAGTTACCACCTGAATCATTACTAAAACTTCCCGAACTCCACTGATGGTTTTCTATCTCTCGCAATATACAATCCATCATCTTGACGGTTTTAACCGGATATTTACCTGCTGCCGTTTCTGCAGACAGCATTACCGCGTCTACGCTAGTCATTGCTGCGTTGGCAACATCTCCAACTTCCGCTCGCGTCGGTCTGGCGTTAGTAATCATCGACTCCATCATCTGGGTCGCAACAATAACCGGACGATTATTTGCTCTCGCTTTTGCGGTAACAACTCGCTGTATCAAGGGAACCTCTTCTGCAGGCAACTCTATACCCAGGTCTCCACGCGCAATCATTATGCCGTATGAAGAGCTTATAATCTCATCGATATTGGCGACCGCTTCAGGTTTTTCTATTTTTGCGATGATAGGGATTTCTTTATTCACGCGCGCCATGTACTTATTCAATCCTTTGATATCCTTAGCAGTACGAACGAAGCTTAACGCTATAAAATCAGCTCC
>QGCW01000050.1_pt1 | contig 9873 bp, 10 predicted proteins | sample 4702261 | NCBI WGS metagenome assembly QGCW01 (sample SAMN08941162, study PRJNA450518) | Sediment metagenome, whole genome shotgun sequencing project. | biome: grassland soil; feature: grassland; material: soil; isolation source: soil 14 days enrichment with methanethiol ...
GCTATATCATGAATGATGAAACTGTTGAAGTGCTCATCAAGCAGGCACTCTCTCATGCCGAAGCAGGTGCTGATATTGTCGCCCCTTCTGACATGATGGATGGCCGAATTGGCGCTATCCGCCAGCAACTTGAATTGCAAGGCCATATTCATACGCGAATTTTGGCGTATTCAGCCAAATATGCCTCCAGCTTTTATGGTCCATTTCGTGATGCCGTCGGTTCAGCAGCCAACCTCGGTGCTGGCAACAAATACAGTTATCAGATGGATCCCGGCAACAGCGATGAAGCATTGCATGAAGTAGCACTGGATATTGATGAAGGTGCCGATATGGTGATGATTAAACCCGGCATGCCTTATCTTGATATAGTTCGTCGGGTAAAGGACACCTTTCAAAAACCCACCTTTGTCTATCAAGTCAGTGGGGAGTATGCCATGTTGAAAGCCGCGGCACAAAATGGCTGGCTAGATGAAAAAGCAACCGTTATGGAAAGTATTTTAGCTTTTAAACGCGCTGGTGCAGATGGCATCTTGACCTATTTTGCAAAAGATATAGCCCAACAATTAAAAGCACAGTCATGACTGATTTGTATGCCGTGATTGGCAACCCGATTGCCCATAGTAAATCGCCAATAATTCATCAGGCTTTTGCCAAGCAACTCAAACAGGATATCGACTACTCTGCACGTCTGATTGAGTTAGATAATTTGGCTGCAGGTATACAACAATTACAGGCAGAAGGCTTTAAGGGTATTAATGTTACGGTTCCATTTAAAGAACAAGTATGGCAGTTGATCGAACATAAGAGTATTCGGGCAAACCTAGCCGGCGCTGTCAATACTGTGGTATTCCATCCCGATGGTCAACGCTATGGCGATAATACTGATGGCATAGGGCTTTGTCGTGACCTAATTGACAATAATCAGATCACATTAAGCCAACGACGCATTTTATTACTGGGCGCAGGTGGTGCAGCTAAAGGCGTGGTTCAACCATTGTTGGATCATCAACCTACTGAGCTTGTCATCGCTAATCGCACGGTAAGTAAAGCGGAAGAACTAGCCAAGACGTTTGCAGAATATGGAACAGTTAATGCCTCATCTTTTGAAGATATTAAAGGTGAGTATGATCTTATTATTAATGCAACCTCTGCTAGCCTGCATGGTGAGGTGCCGCCCATAGCCAGCTCTGTATTATCGGTCAATAGCAGTTGTTATGACATGATGTATGGCACTAGCGACACTGCATTCATCCAATGGGCAAAAGCACGAGGAGTTACTAAGACAATGGATGGTCTAGGTATGTTGGTTGAACAAGCCGCAGAAGCCTTTCGTATCTGGCGTGGCATCAAACCACAAACACAATCCATTATCAAGCAGTTGCGATGATTATATCGGTTTCCAGTCTACCTCTACTAAAACCAGCGCAATAACTTGAGAATACCTGCCACACCGAGACCAAACAAAACACAGATAACCACGACAAGCCAAAAAGCAACGTCACTGGCGGCTCCCGGCATACCGCCGACATTGATGCCCAACAAACCTGTTAAAAAACCAAGTGGCAAGAATATAGTCGTAATAATTGATAACAGATACATATTTCGGTTCATCCTGTCAGCAAAGGTATTCGATAACTCATCTTTGACAATCTGGGCACGCTCACGCACCGCATCCAAATCTTCCATGTAGCGCACAACACGATCTTGCACTTCAATCAAACGCCGCTTTTCACTGGTAGCCAACCAGAAAAACTCAATCATTCCCAACCGCATAATGACATCTTTTTGTGGCGCGATATATCGGCGGAATACTATTGTTTGTTTACGTAGAGCTGTTATATGGTTTCGTAATTTAATATCAGGAGATTCAATTACCGATGCTTCGAGAGTATCAAGCTCCTCGTCCAAAGCAGCCAAAACAGGCTCCATACGTTCAAACAGACGACTGGTAAGTAGCACAACAAACTCGCCGACTGTTTTCGGTCCTTTACCTGTCTCAAAGCGTTGACGTATATCAGCAACCGCCTTTAGCGGTCGTCTTCGCACACTGATGACTAATGAGTCCTTAACCCAAAGACGTATCGACACCATATCTTCTGGCGAGGAATTTTCATTAAGATTAACCCCCCTTAATATCAGCATGGTGGCATCGTCAAACTCTAGCATTCGTGGGCGCGTTTCCTCTGCCAGCATGGCATCAATGCCAACAGTATCTAATCCTACTCCTGCCTGTTCCAGCCATGCCTCTGCTCCATCGTGATGTCCGTCGATATGTATCCATTGCCACCCTTCACCCTGAAAAATGGCTGCTGTGTCCTCAGTAGAAATCATTTCAGCGCGTCCATCAGGCGACACTTGATACGCATGAATGATCAGCGAATTATTTTGCATGGCGGAATAGCTCCTCAAGCCCTGGTGCTGAGCGAATATGCAAATCTCGTTGTGGGAACGAAATCTCAATGTTGTCAGCTTTCAATTTATCCCAGATTAATAATCGCATCTCCGTTTCCATTAAGATGACATCAGAAATATTTTGAATAAAAAAACGTAAATCAAAAATTAGTGAATTATCGCCGAATTCACGAAAGTGTACGGTAGGCTCGGGACTTGTCAAAACACGTGAATTATCCGCTACACAAGATAATAGAATTTCTTTTACACGATGTGGGTCACTGCTATAAGACACGCCAACGGAAATATTTAAACGACCACAACGATCTGTATGGGTCCAATTCTTCACCGATGAAGATATAAGCTCTGAGTTAGGCACAATAATTGTCGTTCTTTCAAACGTTTCAATTTCAGTTGAACGAACACTGATTTTTTTAACAATGCCCTGCCCAGAATTAGTTATGATCCAATCTCCAACCTTGATAGGTCGTTCAAATAACAAAATAAGGCCTGAAACAAAGTTGCTGACTATGCTTTGTAAACCAAAACCAATACCCACGGACAACGCACCCGCGATCAGGGCCAGGTTAGTCAAATCAAAACCAAGGGCAGCAATACCAGCTAGCAACGCTATGATAAGTCCCGCATAACCCAAAACCTGTGTTACTGACTGTCGGGCCGAGACATCTATTCTGGTTTTTGGCAGGATTTTATAGGACAACACATTCTGTATCACCTTCGTGCCGAAAAGCAGGATCATAAAGATAACGATCGCAAAGGTTATACTGGCAATAGAGATCGTCAAATTGCCAACTTTAAAACCAAAAAACGCCTGTTTAGCCCAATCTACTATTTCCAGCCATTCCACACCGGCAATACGTGCAGCAACAGGTAATACTGCCAAAAGTAATATGGCATCTACGGCTAGTGATAGCCAAAAATAAAGCAATTTCTCCTGTTCATGATCAGCTACTATTGTTCCGTCATTTTGAGAAAACAATTGATCGAGTTTGAACAAATAAGGGCGGATATAAGCACGTACTAATGCGACAGTGATAAGCAACGCCATTATCACTATAAGGTGTTCAAATATAAACCGGCTAAATGCTGCGTAGCTAAACAAGTTCGCTGACAACATCAATACACTGCTCACAATAAATAAAACAAAGAGTTTTTTGGGCAATATGTAATCTGATTTTGGCTGCGAATGTTTTAATACAGACAATGAGACAGAGATCACTAACAATGAAAAGATGGTGGTTACAATATAACTTTGAGCAATCATTAGCTCTACCGCAGAACCAGAATAACGCGCACTTACCAGAAGGAAATTATCAAAAGCGTAAAGTATGGCGCTGATAATAATTAACCAGCACACCGAAGGTCTGATTAATCTGACCTTGTCCAATCTTACTGCCACAATGCAAGCCATAGATACAGCCACAAATAATAATAATGACGCCTCCACAAGCAGATTATTTTTATCATCAAACATGGCTGTTGAAAGTAGGGAGTTGTAAATAAAAAAAGCACTGGCAAGAACCGCAAATAACGGCCATGTTAAGGATTGAGCAATGATGCTTAAGCGATCTGAACGTTTACTATTCTGTTTGACAGATAAAACTGGCTTTGACCAAATGATACTCATGGCCAGAACAATTAACACAACTAGTGCCACGCCGGCGCTTGCGAACGGATATGCAGCAATAATGCTTTTAATCGCATGACGTATTTTATTAATTTGCTCAACCATAACAGGTGTGGAGCTGAACCAGACGTCTGGCTTAAAAGCTGGCACCTGTCGTTCCAATAACTGCTCGATGAACTGTGCATTGCGGGCCGTAGCAATTTTTTCAAGCAGCCGTGCTATTTTTGATTGCAAAGCCTCAGCTTGAGTCCTCATACCTTCAAGTACTAATAAGGCTTCTGTTAACTTAGTACGTTGTTTTTGTATTAATTCTGGTTCAGGTTGTGCTTCAGGGTCTTGTGGAGCGGGCCCTAGATCTGCAATTTCTGCACGTAGCTCTTTTTCGTACGGAACAAGCTCCGATACAAAAGTACTTAATTTGCCATCGCTTTCACGTAAAGCCATCCTCATCGCTAAAACTTCTTGCTCATCGAGGTTATTCTCATTGAGTCGAAACTCAATTTTTTCAATGAGTTGTTTTTCATTGAGTAGGCGTTGCTCAAAGGCGTTCTGATCAAAGCTTTCAACCGCAAACACATTGAAACTAAACAATAAAACAAACAAATAGATGACACGTATTATCATTGCGTAAAAACCTTTTTTGCTAGTTTGTCGGTTTCATTGTCATTGTTCATGGGCCGACAATGCTGTCTCACATGGATTCCTATCGGAAAATGTTCGGTTCAGCAAACCTTTAGCAACAACCGACAGCCCTCCTGTTGCCACAGCTGCGCCGGCAGCGACACCTGTTCCAAGTGCTTCTACTTTATTAACATTAATGGCTGGTTTCGCCAGTGTACCACCCACACTGACTAACCCCGCCAGTTGACTGAGACTAATACCGACTCCTTTTCGCGGTTCTGGCTTGATACTAATATCAATTTGCTCGGTTTGTAGATTGATATCCCCGCTACCAATAATATTCAATTTATCTGTCATCACAGCAATACCTTTATCACTGTTTGCAACACCATCTTTTATGGTGAAATTAACCACCGAACAAACAATATGACTGCCTTTACTCGGTTTTGCCAAAGGATTAAGTTTAGTAATTAGCTCTGTCAAAAAATCAAAGCTGAGAACATTCAATGCTGAGCCTTCAACATCAGTCTCAGCTACTTTAGCAATCACATTACCATTCATACTAGCCATCAAATCATGAATGGACTGCCCTTGTCCTTTGACTTTGATAAACAGATCACTGTTACCGCCACGTAGCGATTCTTTTAACTGTGGAAGGTCTTCTAGCTTAAGGCCTGTCAGTTCAATTCGCGTATTTAACTTGGCAATATCTTCCCGGGTATCAAAATCAAGCATAGTGGTCAATTTGCTACCTTCAACTAAGGTATTTAACGGCTTCAAGGTTAAGTGTCCGTTGATCAGTTCCAACTCAAGTTCTGTTTCTTGTAGCTCTAGCTCTGGCGTTATGATTTTGCCAGCCTGTAAAGAAAGATAGGCATCCAGTATCTTCAATTCTGGGAGCTTAATTGTTTCCTGTGAAAATACACGCTCATTATTACTGACTGGCACAGACTCAGGCTCAGGTTTAGACTCAGCTTCTTCATCGGCTTGAGATTCACTATCCTGTTGCATGGTATCGACCAGTTCTACAACATGGATTAGGTCTGATGTCAGATCTGCATTGATAAGTGGTCGTTCACCAGCCAATGACAACGAGACATCACCTTGCAAATCCGTTTTACCTGCCTGCAAGGTCATCGCTTTCACATTGTATTGTTGTTCGCCATCCGACACTTGCCCCTTAAAGGCTATGGGACCGATATCTGGTAATTCAATCCCTGCAACCGTCGACAAAGATGACAAAGTATCAACATTGAAATCAACCAGCATAGTAATACCTTTGCCTTCCAACGGGGTGGCGAGCTCGCCTACAATATCAGCTTTAGCTGTCCCGGATTGTACCGTGAGATCAAGCGGATAAATTTGATTAGCAAGTAATTGATTTACACTCCCTACCTCGCCTTCTACTCGTAGCGGTTTCTGATCATAAATAACATCAAATAGCAGCGATACTGATGAATCCAAAGAGTCCATAACGACTTTGAGCTCATTAATTTGGATGCCATAGCTCTGCCCACTTGCCCCATCGTTGTAGGTAATCATGGCGTCTTCAATCAGTAATTCTTGGATTACAACGTCTACGGCTGCTACATTTGTTTCTGCCTTTTGCTCTTCATTTTCGATAAAGACCCAGTTTCCCTTCCCTTCATCATTCGTTTCTACCACTACGTTTGGGCCTTGTAAAACGACTTTTTGTATTTTTATCTGCTGGCGAAGCAGAGGCATAAACGCTAATTCGATTTCCAGATTATCAAAACTGATCATCTCAGCGCTCGACCCCCACTCTGTATTTGCAAAACTCACTTTATTTGCTTTAAAAGTAGGGGTTAATGACCACGATAATTCAAGATCACCATCAACCTGCAAAACTCGACCCGTAGCTTGTTCAGTTGCTTGCGCAATCTCAGCCTTAAAATTATTCAAATTAATATGTAGTAAGGTATAAATAGCTGCAATAACGGCAACAACCGCTATGCTGAATACAAACTGAAAAATTCTTGCAATCATTATTCCTTTGCCTAGTTGATGATCTGACGTTATCTATTATAGGGATAAACGAAACAGTCGGTAATGAATCTCGGCTTTAATTTTATTATATGGACCGATTAACCGAAGAAGCCATTAGCATAGTATATAATTAGTTATGCTAATGCTTCTGTTATCATAATATGGATTAATGAACTTTTTACTATGAGTAATGGTTCTAACACTTAACCTTTTTAGCTAATAAATGGGATCACGCCATGTTTGGATTTGGACTCGGGAAACATAAACGCACGTTAACATTCGCCTTTGCAGATTGTTTTGCACCTTTGAAAGATGAATTGGGCAATGTTCCTATTCCCATGCAAACCGATCCTGCCATCAATGCTGCTATTCTCGGTGCGTGTGAAGGCTATGCCAAAGCACATAATATCAAACCTGCCGATATCACAATGGTAGCAGATGCTGTATTTGAAGAGTTATATCGTCGTGAATCTATCGAAGTTCAAAACCGAGTCGATGGCTGGAAATCAGAAAACAACGCTGCATTTTCCGAAGCTTATCAAGATGCTAAAGCCCGCACTGATGGCGATCTAAACTTAAGCTGGCTCACTGATTATGCATCAAAACGTTTTGAACCAGCTACAGGTAAGATGCTCTAGAATCATATCTAACTGAAATGTTCAAAAATACCGTTCACAAATCAAAACTTATTAACGCACTCTCAGACTGTTTTGATCCGCTACGCAGCGATCTCGGTAATGTTCACCCGCACATGCGTGCTAGCCGTTTTATTACCGGGTCCATTTTGGGGGTCTGTAAAGCCTATGCGCTTGCCCACCATCTTAATGAAAACACCTTTAATTTACTGGTTGATGCCGCTTTTGAAGAAATTTTTCGTCGGGAATCAATTTCTGTCCAAAATCGCGCAGAACAATGGCTTAATGAAGCAGACGCTGACTTTATGCAAGCTTATTACCAAGCCAAAGCGCATACTGATAACCCGTTAGCGTTAGACTGGTTAGCAGAGTATGCACAACAACATTTTAGAAAAGCACGTACACTGCACCACCCATTATAGGATGCAAACGTGATCGAGGGTTCTGACTATGTTCAAAATGATGTCACACAAAAACAAACTGAAAAAAGCCTTCTCCGAATGCTTTGACCCACTGAAAAGTGTGTTGATGAATGTGCCGATTCCTATGCAGAAAGACCGTTATATTACGGCCTCTATTTTAGGTACCTGTCGTGCCTATGCAGAACTACACAATATTAATGAAAAGCACTTTGGCGTGTTAGTAGACTCTGTTTTTGAAGAGGTTTATCGTCAAAACTCAATGGCCGTTCAAAACCGTGCTGAAAAATGGTTACAGGAAGGCGATAACATATTCATGGAAGCTTATTATCATGCTAAGGATGAATTATTAGCAGGAAATGATCTCACATGGCTGGCTGAATATTCACAACAACACTTTAAGCCCGCTGTTGAAGTTCATCATTCAACCTGACAGCTAACGATAAAACTCGACTGACTGATACTGAAATTACGCGTGTTGCTGGACAAACCAGCGAAAGTCTCCTACACAGGTAACGACACTATCCTCATCCGTCACTTCTACCTGCAAGTTAATAACGCCTCGACCGCGCGTGTCCATACTCTTTAACCATTTATCAACCGCCTGCTCAGTCACAATCACACGCGAGCTCAAACTGCTCTGAGCTTGTTGGTAAAACTTGATCTTTGACTCACGCAGTAATGGACTTATTCTGCCGTGTAAATTCGGAAATGCTGTTAATAAATAATAACCACTGGCACTCTCTGCCAACAAAAACTGTGCGCCTGCATGAACACCTGACAAATAATTTTGTGCAGTCGTGTCAAATGGTAATGTCAGTGTATTATCCTGCTCAATCACAATACCATTATGAGCGGCAAAAGGGACGTCGGTAATATCCATTCTTTACTCTGGTTGATTTATATTATTAGCCAATAGATGATGAGATATTTATAAAAAATCATAGCAAACGTGGATCTTCTCAAGAAGTTTGCACTGATAATACACTAACACCTTAAATCAATTATCGGCCTATTATGAATACCATTGCCATACAACCTTATTCAAGCCCTTTCGGTGACTTAATGGTCGGTGCTATCAGCGACAAGCTTTGTCTTTGTCACTGGCAAAGCCAGAAAAACACGACACAACTTTATCAGCGATTATCCAAACATTTTGATGCGAGCATCCAACAACAAAACGGCTCGCTTATCACACAAACAATTGAACAGCTGAACGAATATTTTCAACAAGGAAGAACGACATTTGATCTACCCTTAACACTGGCTGGTACCCAATTCCAACAACAGGTCTGGCAACAACTGCGCCTCATACCTTATGGCCAGACTATAAGCTATCAACAATTAGCACAAAATATAGCTAACAAAACAGCAGTACGCGCCGTGGCCAATGCCAATGCGGCCAATCCACTTGCTATTATTATTCCCTGTCACCGGGTTATTGGTGCTAATGGCAAGCTGACAGGATATGCGGGGGGCTTGGCAACCAAGCAAGCGCTACTTAACCTGGAACAGGGTTAATGTTCTTTCACCTGCCATTGCTGTTCGATAAGCAAATTGTCTTTATTAAAGATCCTACCTAGATAACGATCACCCACTGTCACCTCGCCCACCCCTTTTGGCGTACCAGTCATCAAAATATCGCCATCTTCCAAACAGATAAATGATTTCACTTCAGCCAGCACCGCATCGGGTTTATGTAACATTAAATTTACACCACCTTGCTGCACCAGCTGATCATTAATCAATAGTTCTATACGCAAATCACTGACATCACCGTCAAAAGGCACAAAGTCACTAAAAACCGCTGAGCCAGAAAAAGCTTTGGATCGCTCCCAGGGCAAGCCGCTATCTTTTAACTGCTTTTGTACATTGCGTTTAGTTAAATCCAGTCCGAAACCAACACCTGCAATCTCACCGGAAATAATTAAAAAACTGATTTCAGCTTCATAGTGAATCAACTCAGATGGGCTGGCATATACGTGGTCTGTAATTGATGCATTAGGTTTAAAAAACAGCACCATCTCATCAGGCACAACCCCGCCCATCTCCTCAATATGCTCAGCGTAATTCTTGCCGACACACACCACTTTAGATGGGTAAATCAAGTTATTCTGATATCGAATTGTATTCATATTAAAGTACTATTTCA
>QGCW01000051.1_pt1 | contig 9837 bp, 9 predicted proteins | sample 4702261 | NCBI WGS metagenome assembly QGCW01 (sample SAMN08941162, study PRJNA450518) | Sediment metagenome, whole genome shotgun sequencing project. | biome: grassland soil; feature: grassland; material: soil; isolation source: soil 14 days enrichment with methanethiol ...
ACCATAAGTAAATGGGGCATCAGAAGCCCCGACAATGGCGACATCAATCATTCCTGACTGGATCATGGTCATGCCCTGAATGATAGAATGAGATCCAGATGCACAAGCACTAGCGAGTACAAATGCAGGTCCCTTAATACCAAGATGTAAACTAACCATACTAGCTGCAGCACTTGGCATCCCCTTGGGTATGGTTAGTGGGTGTGCACGAGATGATCGTTGTTTATACAACTGTTTATATGTGGCCTCATCAGTATGTTTACCGCCGCAACCAGTACCGATGATCGCTGCAGCATCTTTAAGAATATCTTGATTTTGAGTCAATCCTGCATCTTCGGCGGCTTCCTGTGCAGCGATGACAGCAAGTTGCGAATAACGATCCATAATGCTGAGTTCATCATCCGAGAAATAGCTATCGGGGGCAAATTCAGGCACGGGCGCACCCAGCGATATTTTTACATCTTTTTCAATTCCCGGGTCTAGTTTTCTAATTCCCGATCGTCCAGCTTTCAATGCATCCCAGAATGACGCCGTATCGAGTCCCAGGCCAGATATGCTGCCTAAGCCTGTGACTACAACGCGCTGGTTAACCATTGTCAAGTTATCTCTTCATTGTAAAAAGATAATGACTATTGCCATAGAATGCGCCATCTAGTGGAGAGAACATAGCTTTGCATAACAGGAAATAATCATTCCAGTATTTGATGGTCTCGATATTGAAGCCTTTCTCATATAACAGGGGTACACTATTCCAGTAACGATGATGCCACTCATTCAATGTTCGCAAGTAATTCTTACCGTTTACAAACCAGGTGTTTACTAGATCAAGATGATCTGTATGGCGGGAAAACTCATCATGTGGCCAGATTCGACCGCCGGGAAAGTATTTTCCGATAACGGTTTTTTTATCCAGTCGTACATGTGGTGTTGTTACTTGAGATGTGATGAAGTGATGGAAGGTGCGACCATCAGGTTTTAGTAACTTTGCAATTAGTGCAAGCATGGCTTTCATGTTGAGTAATTGTTCGAAGACGCCTATGGAGATAACAAGATCATATTGCGATAGGCCTAATTTTTCGGTAATGGATTCATCAAATACATCTTCGATTAATGTAAAACCGCTACTGAGTGGATGAGATCGGTCCTGCATATGCTTTTTTAGATAATTGATCTGTACTTTACTGGGAGTGATACCGGTTATATGTATATCAGGATATTTATCCAAAAGATATGTCTCTAGAGAGCCAAAACCACAACCTATGTTCAGTATATTCTCATGGCCTTTTATTTGTGCTCGTTGTGAAATAAGTTTGAATTTATTTAGCTGTGCCTCTTCAAGTGAAATTTCATCATCGCCAGTTTCGCCATAATACGCCATCGTATACGCCCGGTATCTAGTATCAAGAAAGCCCATGAATAACTCGATGCTTTCATCATAGTGGGTTTTCATCAGGTCATCGGTCTGGTCCATAATCGGACCTTTGTCTGTCGATATACCAGTTGATTGAAGTGATATAGGGTTTTTCAGGTAACTTCTGTATTCTTTTTCAAGGTATCGTGCCAGACTTTTCTCCTGCAATAGCATAGCGCTGCTATCAGGGCTGAATATTTCAGCTTTAGCCAACAATACATCAAGATTATTATCTAGTGATTGCATTTATAGTGATATGGATGATCAGTGAACATATTAATGTGACTCATCCTGGTTAATTAATTTGTCTAATTTATCTAGAATGTCACTGACAGTGACGATGGATTTGATTGCTTCATTAGGAATTTCGACATCAAAAGTTTCTTCGATTTCAAATATAACAGTAATTGCCTTGAGAGAGTCAACGCCGAGCGCTGTCAGTTCAGATTCAGGTTTAACATCTTGTATATTACAGTGAGCGACTTTAGCTATTATTTGTGCTACTTTGTCGAAAATCATAATTTTCTTCAGAAAATGTTTATTTAACAATGGTTTAAACAATCAACTGAGTTGCACACAAGATATCTGAATCCTGCCTAGTCCATTAGCATCCTTAGTGCCAATTCCTTAAGTACGCAGAAGAAAAAATCAATACAGCTTGTACTAACAGGATACTTCAATAATACGTATTTGACTGCTATACGTCTATGACTTTTTATCATATATTTCAGATACATTGAAAATATATTTAAAATAAAAATTAATTTGCTGTTTTAAGTAAATATTGCCAATATATGGTGTTATTGATGTCAATATTATAATAATAAAGGTAGATCCAGTGAAGATTGACCATGATGTAGCTGCCGAAGAGCAGGCAAAAGAAGCCGAAAGCAAGACCCGAAGCGCACATAAAGAATATACACAGTTCAGTACACGGTATGACCCTGATACCAGTGCTATCTGGTGCTGGATGAAGCCTGATCCGCGTCCCTGCCTTAATACCACGCTCATCGATGAGCTTGTACAACTGCAATATCAGTTAACGACAACCTACAAAACTCAGCATCCCGATACTATCTGGCCGTTCCGCCATCTCATCCTGGCATCCAAAACACCAGGCATCTATAACCTTGGCGGTGATCTTGGCCTGTTCAAACAATGCATCGTCAATCGTGAGATCGAAAGGCTGAGAGATTATGCATATAAGTGTATTAATTTACTGCACCGCAACATCGATAACCTTGATCTACCGATCACCACCGTATCCCTGATACAGGGTCAGACTCTTGGCGGTGGTTTTGAGATGGCCCTGTCCAGTGATGTTATCGTTGCTGAGCGTAGCTCTCAGATGGGATTCCCGGAAATCCTGTTTAATCTGTTCCCTGGAATGGGCGCATATAACCTGCTCACCCGCCGCATAGGATCAGCACTTGCAGAACGGATCATACTCAGTGGCAAGACATATAACGCCGGAGAACTCTATGATATCGGGGTTATCGATGTACTGGCAGAAGACGGTGAAGGGGAACAGGCGATAGAAGATTATCTAAACAGCCATAACCAGTCTCATAACACGATCCGCTCTATCAAAAAAATACGTCAGATCGTACACCCTATAACGCGTCAAAACCTATATGACATCGTCGATATATGGGTTGATGCTGCTATGGATCTGAGCGATAAAGACCTGGCAAAAATGGAACGTCTATTACATCTTCAAAAAGATATGAAAGACAGCAAAACCATCGAACAGCAGAATAATATCCTCAAGGCCCGCCGAGGAGACTGGCGTAAGATCAACGATGTGAGTTTCCCCCTGATTACGCATCTTGGCGAAAGCGTTTCTCGTAACAGAAGAAAAAACCAGAGTCGAAGACGGGATTAGAATCATCAGCGATCTCTAGCGTATCTATAGGGCAAGGCAGCGATGGATGTTTAAATTCATAAAAAATCTCTTTGTATTGCCTGTCACCTGGCTTTTCCTGATCGCATTCAGCATCCTGCTGTACCTGCTATCGTATCTGCCACGAGCATTCTCCGGGCGTTACTATCATTTCCTCGCGCGTTACTGGTGTCGCATCATGGTGAGGGCTCTCGATGTCGATCTAAGGCTGATCCATAAAAACATACAGCCTATGCCTGAGCAGTTCATCCTGATAGCAAACCACCCTTCAGCACTGGAGGACTTTGCTGTCCCGGCCCTGTTTGACATCTACCCGCTTGCCAAGGCCGGGGTTCGAGACTGGTTCGTCCTTGGACGCATCAGTGACTATGCGGGAACGATCTATGTCGCCCGCAGCAGCGCGAGCTCTCGTCAGGCGGCCAAGGAGGCACTGTCTGAAGCCGTCAGATCCGGGAAGAATATCGTTATATTCCCTGAAGGCGGCTGCAAAGGTGCACGTATATTCGAGAGGTTTCATAGCGGTGCATTTGAAATATCGTTACAGACGGGTATACCGATCTTGCCTGTATTTCTTCAGTATTTCGATCAGCAGGCTTTTGTATGGAAGGATGTGTCTCTTGTTAAAAAGCTTTGGCAGATATTCAAATCAGATAATAACCGGGTCAACTACTATGTTTTTGATGCCATCCAGCCTGATGGTTTTAACAGTAGAGAAAGTTTCGCCGCTCACGCACACTCTTTATACCTGCAATGGCAGAAGCAGTACCTTGATAGTTTATGATGCTGGGTAGGTCGGGTCTTAAATCACTCAGGACTCATCCATGAGTCAATCGTGTTTACATACTACTCTGCGATAGCGGTGAGCTTGGCATTACCGAACCACTTGTGTGTCAGGGCTGTGGTTACACCGACATTTTCAGCACGAACCAGGAAGTTCTCAGCCAGGTTAACAAATAGTGGATCATTCGCTGGTAATGCGATTCCGATAGGCTCATAGGTCAACAGCGAAACCACTGACTGGAAACCACTGTCGGGGTAACGTTTCATCACACTCAGACAGATCGGGAAATCGGTGAGCATGGCTTTTGCTTTGCCGTTTGCGACCAGTTTTGTACCTTCGTCAGAATCGGCTACCGGTATGCGCTTGAGTTGCGGCAGCAGCTCTTTTACGAAGTTTTCACTGGTGGTACCTTTGACTACTGCTATGCTCAGGTCGGCATCTTTCAAGTCTGCCGGATCGTCAGCTTTAGCCATGTCCTCTTCTTTCGTGATCAGACATTTTCCTGAAACAAAATACGGGCCGACAAAAGCAACACGCATATTTCTATCTACAGTCATCGTCATATTTGATAGCACGATATCAACCTTGCCACTTTCCAGTGCTGGTATCAGTTCTGCGAAAGGTAAAACTTTTGTTACCAGTTCTACACCCATGCTTTCAGCCAGGGCATTTGCCATATCGATATCGTAACCGATGACTTCACCTGTCATGGTCTTTTCAGACATTAGCGGCATGCTTGCAGATGTGCCGAGAACCAGTTTCCCGGATTTCTGGATACGAGACAGTACCGGTGAATTATCAGCAGCATATAGAGTACTGGTTATTACGAAGAATAATGTGATAACAGCAAGTATTAAACGTGCAAGGTTTTTCATAGTTATTTCCTGGGGTGTGTTGTGAGTTATTATAAATTCGCCGTGCGCACTATGCGCAAAGCGCGCACGAGTCAATAGAATAAAGCGTAAATTACCATAACGGTAGACAGTAAAGATATTCCATATTAGTAAATATTAATATTTAGTCACAATTATCGAGTAAGTTCATGTATAATCCCTGCTCAACTTCTGGTGCACTTCGGTCTGCACCTTTTTTATTAGAGCTGTAATCCATTACCGCTTACCCTGGAACATAACGTTTCCGCCTGGACCGACCCAGACTTAATTGTATTGGGCGGGCCGATCCCTTAGAGAATATTACAATGTCATTTGAATCCCTCGGCCTTATGGCTGAATTACACCGTGCTGTATCTGAAAAAGGTTATAGCTCTCCCACTCCGATACAGAAACAGGCTATTCCTGTTGTCCTGCAAGGTCGCGACCTGATGGGTGGCGCGCAGACAGGTACCGGTAAAACCGCAGGTTTCACCCTGCCCTTACTACAACGACTGGTAGAGACTGATGTGCCACGTAAAGGACGCCGTCCACTGCGTGCGCTGATACTGACTCCAACCCGTGAACTGGCGGCACAGGTATCAGATAGTGTCCGTGATTACGGTAAGCATCTATCATTGCGTTCTGCGGTCGTATTTGGCGGTGTCAGCATCAACCCACAGAAGATGAAGCTGATCAAAGGCGTCGATATACTGGTGGCAACGCCGGGTCGCCTGCTCGATCATGTCGGTCAACGCTCTGTCGATCTCTCTCATGTCGATATCCTGGTACTCGATGAAGCTGACCGCATGCTAGACATGGGTTTTATTCACGATATCAAAAAAGTACTGGCTCTGGTTCCTAAGAAGAAGCAGACATTACTGTTCTCAGCCACTTTTTCCGATGACATAAAAAAACTTGCCAATGGGCTGTTGAATAATCCGGCGCTCATCGAAGTGGCTCGTCAGAACTCAGCGACCGACACAGTAACGCAGGTCATACACCCCGTCGACAAGAATCGTAAACGTGAACTACTCTCCTTCCTGATAGGTTCGAACAACTGGCAGCAGGTACTGGTTTTCAACCGTACCAAACACGGTGCTAATCGACTCGCCGAACAACTCAATAAGGATGGTATTACCGCTGCTGCGATCCACGGTAACAAAAGCCAGGGTGCGCGAACCCGTGCACTGGCCGACTTTAAAGCAGGCAAAGTGCGAGTACTGGTCGCGACCGATATCGCTGCACGCGGTATCGATATAGACCAGCTGCCACATGTCGTCAATTATGAGTTACCCAATGTCGCGGAGGATTATGTACATCGAATCGGCCGTACCGGTCGTGCCGGCAACGAAGGTGAAGCCATGTCACTGGTCTGCGTCGATGAGCTGAAACTGCTGAAGGATATCGAGAAACTCATCAAGCGCGAGATACCTAAAGACGTGATCGATGGTTATGAACCTGATCCATCTATCAAGGCAGAGCCGATCAATAAAGGACGCGGTCAGCAACAACAGAAACGAGCGCCTCGCAATAAAGCTGGCAGGCCGGGAAAAAATGCCAGAAGAAATACTTCTGCTGATAATGCGACAGGAAACAAATCATCATCTCCGTGGAGCAAAAATTCCAGCAATAAGAAGCGGTCGAATAATCATAATCGTACCAGGGATGCTGCCTAGCAGACTGCCGTGGAATAAGAATCCACAATTATTAAATATCGTATAAAACAAATAATATATTCGGAATAGAACAATGTTAATAACTGCAAATCTAACTATGCAATTTGGCCCCAAGCCACTATTTGAAAACGTCTCGGTGAAATTTGGCGAAGGTAATCGATATGGTCTGATAGGTGCTAATGGCTGCGGTAAATCGACCTTCATGAAAATCCTGGGGAGTGACCTGGAACCGACTGCCGGTAATGTGTCAAAGGATCCAAACGAACGTATCGGTAAGTTGAAACAGGATCAGTTCGCTTATGAAGAATTCAATGTCATCGACACCGTTCTCATGGGTCACGAAGAACTATGGACGGTCAAATCTGAAAAAGACGCGATCTATGCTAATCCAGAGATGAGCGAAGAAGACGGTATCCGTGCCGGTGACCTGGAAGCAGAATTTGCGGAAATGGATGGTTACTCTGCAGAAGCACGTGCCGGAGAATTGTTACTGGGTGTCGGTATCCCGACCGAACAGCACTACGGCCCGATGAGCGAAGTTGCACCAGGCTGGAAGCTGCGTGTCCTGCTGGCACAGGTATTGTTCTCTGAACCTGACATTATGTTGTTAGACGAGCCGACCAATAACCTGGACATCAATACTATCCGCTGGCTGGAAGACACTCTGAATGCCCGTAACTGTACCATGATCATCATCTCGCATGACCGTCACTTCCTGAACAGCGTCTGCACGCACATGGCTGACCTGGACTATGGTGAAGTTCGTATCTACCCGGGTTCGTATGATGAATATATGACAGCTGCAACACAGGTTAAAGAACGACTGCAGTCGGAAAATGCCAAGAAGAAAGCACAGATCGCCGAACTGAAAAGTTTTGTTAGCCGCTTCTCTGCCAACGCATCAAAATCCAAACAGGCGACATCTCGTGCCAAGCAGATCGACAAGATTCAGCTTGCGGAAGTGAAACCATCCAGCCGGCAAAATCCATACATCATATTTGAAGAAGAGAAAAAACTTCACCGTCTGGCACTTGAAGTAGAAGGTCTGGCCAAGAGCTATGAAGATGGTGATTACCTTTTCGCAAATCTCGATATGATGGTAGAGGTCGGCGAACGTGTCGCTATCATCGGCCCTAACGGTATCGGTAAAACCACCTTGCTGAGATGTCTGTATGGTGATCTGGAGCCGTCGGCAGGCTCGGTCAAATGGTCTGAGAACGCTCAGCTTGGATATTATGCACAGGATCACGCCTCTGACTTCGAAGAAGATAAGACATTGATCGACTGGATGAGTTACTGGGGCAAAGATAGCGATGATGAACAGTCTATCCGAGGTACGCTGGGACGTCTGCTGTTCTCCTCTGATGATATTAACAAAAAAGTTAGCGTTATCTCTGGTGGTGAACAGGGACGTATGCTATTTGGTAAGCTGATGTTGCAGAAAAACAATATCCTGCTGATGGATGAACCGACTAACCATCTCGATATGGAGTCCATCGAATCTCTGAACCTGGCACTGGAAAATTATCCGGGCACCCTGTTCTTCGTCAGTCATGACCGTGAATTCGTATCATCACTGGCTACACGCGTCATCGAAATGACTCCAAAAGGTCTTGTTGACTTCCGTGGTAGTTATGAAGAATACCTGGCTAGCCAGGAATTAGACCAGGGTAAACGCAAAGCATCATAGAAGTATGTTGGTGAATAAAAAAACGGCAACCATTATGGTTGCCGTTTTAGTTTATAACCCTTAGAAATACAGTAGAGCCGACATACAGTAGAGCCTAGGTGCCTTCAGGTATTATTGGAGCTGGAGCTGGAGCTGGAGCAGGCGCTGGTTGTGGAACGTTCTGCTGACCTCCCTGACCACCACTTCCCATACCACTGCCATTACGATAACGGTACTGATGCTGGTATTGGTACTGGTTAGGATTGCCCTGGTTTCCTGCGCCACTTCCCTGACCGCCCTGTCCATAGCCGCCCCGGCCGCCTTGTCCTCCCGGTCCATAACCCTGACCACCTTGTCCATAACCACCCTGGCCGCCTTGGCCGCCACGACCGTAACCCTGACCACCCTGTCCGTAACCGCCCTGGCCACCTTGACCACCACGACCGTAACCCTGACCGCCCTGGCCACCTTGACCGCCGCGACCATAACCCTGACCACCCTGTCCGCCTTGACCGCCGCGACTGTAACCCTGGCCACTCTGTCCATAGCCGCCCTGACCACTCTGTCCGTAACCCTGATCGTAGCCCCCTCCCTGGTTGCCTTTATTATATCCTCCACCTTGACCGCCGCCGCCTTTAGCAAAAACATTCGGTGCAGATGCAACAGCTACTGATAGTAAAACGCTTCCGATAGCAGTTTTGATTATTGAATTCATGATATATAACTCCTGTTTATGTTTTTTAACAATTGAGAGATTAAATGCGTTCTGAAGCCAATACTTGAAATAATGGCTTTCACTCCTTATGAGTTGCAGTGTAACAATATGTATCATCAGTAGCATTGATCAATATCATATATAATCATATAAACGAGGGACAAGTTAGGCTTGAATACTATTTTGTATCATTCAGCGTGTACAAGACTGACTGAGCTTAGGAATCAAAAAAGTGAAAAAAATTGCTGTATTCGTCGATGTACAAAATATTTATTACACAACTCGTGATACCTATGGAAGACAGTTTAATTACAGGAAGTTCTGGGAAGAATTATCCCGACAGGGCAAGATCATCATTGCGAATGCTTATGCTATCGCGCGTGATGATGATCGACAGAAGAAATTCCAGGACGCCCTCAGACATATCGGCTTTACTATAAAACTTAAGCCTTACATACAGCGCAGTGACGGTTCTGCAAAAGGTGACTGGGATGTCGGTATTACCATCGATGTAATGGAGGCTGCCACAGAAGTTGATACCGTGGTATTACTCTCGGGTGACGGAGACTTCGACCTGTTACTCGATAAAATAACAAATGATTACGGTATCAATACAGAAGTTTACGGTGTGCCGGCACTGACAGCGAACTCTCTTATAGATGCTGCCGGAATATATCACCCTATCGATGAAGCGTTCTTGTTATAGCTGACGGCTTATAAGCTACTATGGGGCAAGTCGATCACTTCTCCACTCACCTTTCTCATCTTTACGATATATAAAACGATCATGCAGACGACTCTCTCTTGCCT
>QGCW01000052.1_pt1 | contig 9678 bp, 11 predicted proteins | sample 4702261 | NCBI WGS metagenome assembly QGCW01 (sample SAMN08941162, study PRJNA450518) | Sediment metagenome, whole genome shotgun sequencing project. | biome: grassland soil; feature: grassland; material: soil; isolation source: soil 14 days enrichment with methanethiol ...
GATTTAATAATAGCTGTGGTTTAATTCCCGCCTTTTTATATAGTGGTTCCGGGTTTATATCGATACTTTCCAAATACTTCCATAACAGGCTTGTCGCTGGAGCAAAGTGCGTTAAAGACATAATCGTTTCCCAAAAATATATTCTATTGTTTAGAATACGCCTATTATTTTTTACCTGCCAGTTCAGTTTGCGCCCGGGCGATAGCTTTTTTCACCTGTTCTGGCGCGGTACCACCAACATGATTACGTGATCCTACTGAACCTTCGAGAGTTAACACCTCAAACACATCGGCTTCGATCTTATCTGAAAATTGCTGCAACTCAGCAAGCGTCAACTCACTTAAATCTTTTTCGCTACTGACACCCATCGCCACCGCTTTACCGACCACTTCATGTGCGTCACGAAACGGCAGGTTTTTACGAACCAGGTAATCGGCCAGATCTGTCGCCGTAGAAAAACCCTGCTTTGCCGCTCTGTACATATTGTCGTGTTTACATATTATAGCCGGCACCATATCTGCAAAAGCACGCAGACATCCCAATACGGTATCAACGGTATCGAATAGCGGCTCTTTATCTTCCTGGTTATCCTTGTTATATGCCAGGGGCTGCGACTTCATCAGGGTCAACAGGCTTACCAGGTGACCGTTCACACGGCCGGTTTTACCACGAACCAGTTCAGGTACATCGGGATTTTTCTTCTGCGGCATAATTGAGGAGCCCGTGCAGAAACGATCTGGCAGCTCAATAAAATCAAACTGCGCTGAAGACCAGATAACCAGCTCTTCTGACATGCGAGACAGGTGCACCAGCAAAATTGCAGCATCAGCACAAAATTCGATGGCAAAGTCTCTATCACTGACCGAATCGAGAGAGTTCTGTGTCGGTGCACTAAACCCTAGCTCTGTCGCCGTGAACTCTCTGTCGATCGGGTAGCTTGTTCCGGCCAGCGCTGCCGCGCCTAACGGCGACATATTCATCCGTTGCTGGCAATCCCTGAATCGTGAAGCATCACGGTTTACCATCTCGAACCAGGCCATGACATGATGACCAAAAGTCACTGGTTGAGCCACCTGCAAATGAGTAAACCCGGGCATTATAGTATCGGTTTCTCGTTCGGCCACAGCCAATATACCATACTGTAAACGCCGTGTTTCATTAATAATGAACTCGATCTGTTCGCGCAGATACAAGCGGATATCCGTCGCTACCTGATCATTCCTCGAACGTCCCGTATGTAGACGTTTACCCGCATCACCGATCAGATCCGTCAAACGTGCCTCGATGTTCATGTGTACATCTTCACGTGCTACCGACCAGTCAAATTTACCTGCGCTTATCTCCTGCTCCACTGTATCAAGTCCGCTCAAGATGGCGCTAAGATCTTCTTCGCTGAGTACCGCTATCTTATTCAGCATTTTTGCATGTGCCCTGGAACCGGCGATGTCCTGTTTATACATTCGCTGATCGAACTGAACAGACGCGGTAAACGCTTCAACGAAAGCATCTGTCTGCTCAGTGAAGCGACCACCCCATGCCGAGTTGGTGGATATATTGGTGGCCGAATCAAGCGGGTCTTTTTTATCACTCATGATGGTGTTGTAACTCTAGTCTCAAATTATTTTCGGGAAGTATATCAAACCCTGTTTAAGGCTATCTTTTTAACCTTAAATAAAAGCTTTTCTATGCATTAAGCTTGCTTTCCATGTGCTCTCGTCTATCTAATGTAAATGACTGAAAACACTGCGAATAATATTGCTGACAATGATAACGGGATAAGCCCGTGTTTGCTACCCAACTTTTGTGAAGTCGGTAACCTGTTTATTGTTGTACTGCTGACTGAAGTACTGGCTATCATCTTTGCCATGGCCGCCTCTTCCAGCGGTGAGCAGTTCTGGGATTACCTGGCCTTGTCTTCACTGTTAATGATATGGATAGCCTTATTAAATGCCGCGGTATTATGCAAGTTTCGTAACTGGTTACACCAGTTCGAACAAAACCGTTGTCTATTTATCTCCTTCTGCCTGATGATGGGCATCAGCCTGGTGGTTGGCCTCACAGCAAACCAGGCGGGTAATCTATTTTATTTTGAGTATCAGGGTAACTCATCCGATACACTCTTCCTGATACGTATTATGACTATCAGTGCCGTAATATACTTTCTGATATTACGATATTTCTATATCCAGCTACAGTGGAGAAAGAACCTCGCCGCACAGAGCCGTGCTGAAATCCAGGCACTTCAGGCACGGATACGTCCACATTTTCTATTTAATAGTATGAATACTATTGCCAGCCTGATAACAATATCGCCTGAAATCGCTGAAAAGGCCATCGAGGACCTGTCTGACCTGTTCCGGGCCAGCTTGAGCGAACAGAACATGAACCGCCTGGGAGATGAGATCGATCTCAGTCAAAGCTATCTCGCCATCGAAGCATTACGGCTGGGTGATCGCTTACAGGTAGATTGGCAGATCGATCAAAAACTGCTGGATATCGAAGTCCCCTCACTGTGTATTCAGCCTTTAGCGGAAAATGCGGTATATCACGGCATTGAACCTATCGCAGAAGGTGGAAAAATACTGATTTCTGCACTACAAATAGATAACAAACTTAAGTTATCCGTTTGTAACCCTCTGTTATCGAACAAACAGGCTTCGACATACAGTAAAAAGGGCAATCAAATGGCTCAGGATAACATCAGGCAGCGCCTGAAACTCGTTTATGGAAGCCATGGCGAGTTCATAATAAATGACACCAAAGACAATTACACCGTTTCACTCTTAATCCCTTTGGATGTTAAACATGAACGTTTTGATAGTTGACGACGAACAACTGGCCAGGCAACGCCTAAGAAAAATGTTGTCCAGTAGTACAGGTTACCAGGTCATCGGTGAAGCAGTAACCGGTGAAGACGCACTCCGTAAAACCCAGGCCTCGCAACCTGACGTTGTACTAATGGATATTCGTATGCCCGGTATGGATGGTATCGAAGCTGCTAGTTATATCAACCGCATGGACAAACCGCCTGCCATCATCTTTACCACCGCTTATGGTGAACATGCCCTCAAAGCGTTTGAAACCCATGCGATCGACTATTTACTCAAGCCGATCAAGCAGAGTAGACTCGAAGCCGCCCTGGAAGCAGCCAAACGTATGAATAAGGCGCAATTGAGTAAATTGCGTCAAGATGAAACAGGTGGTGCCAGACAGAAGATATGTGTGAAGAGCAGAGGCTCGCTTGAACTCATCCCTTTAGAGGACGTGATATATTTCAAAGCTGATCAGAAATATGTAACGCTACGTACGGCTGAACAGGAATACCTGATCGAAGAATCGCTCAAAGCTCTGGAACAGGAGTTTTCTTTCCAGTTTATCCGTATACACCGCAATGCCCTGGTCGCTCACCAGAAATTACATGGGCTAAGCAAGAACAATGACGGCCATGCCTGCTTAAATTTCATAGAGATCAATGATTTATTGGAAATCAGTCGAAGGCACTTACCTCTGATACGAAAAAAACTGAAAACATCGAAAACCAGGTCATAGCCGTTTCCAGATATTGCTAAAATTATTACCTGGATTTTAATATGCTGTTCGTACAGCAAAATGATACTAAATGATTGCGGATTATGCGCTTACTGATAAAGCTGTCCTCATTACTCGGCCGAAAGGCCGTGAAGGCAATCTACGGCGCCTGATAGAAAAAGCCGGCGGTAAGGCAATCCACTATCCTGTCATAAACATACAGCCTCCACCTGAACTGGATATCCAGCAACTGATCCTGTTATGTGAACAGTTACATGGCTTTACCATGGCTATTTTCATCAGCCCGACGGCTGTAGAACAGAGCAGAATATACTTTCCTGCATTACCGGAACATTTTACTATCGTTTCCATCGGCAACAAAACAACAGAAGCTCTCGAGCAACAGAATATCCATGTCGATGTTGAAGCTCCAGACAAAAATACCGAATCGTTATTGAATGACCCGGTTTTCCAGATGCCGAAAATCGAAGGCCATCGTATTCTTATATTTCGTGGTAGTGGTGGCCGTGCCTTGCTCGGTGACAGCCTGATACGACGCGGTGCACAAGTTCGATATGTTGAAACTTATCAAAGGGAACTACCACCACATCCGCCACTTGACGAGCACGAGGTGTCTGAGCTCGATGCAATCACCATTAGCAGTAATGAAGGCCTGGATAACCTGATAACCCTGATGGAGGATCCTAGCTTACTGATCGATATCCCCCTTGTTGTACCATCAACCCGGGCGTATACACTGGCCAGGCAACATGGTTTCAGAACGATTATCACTGCTGAAAACGCGACGGATGAAGCAGCCATCTCTGCACTTATCGATTATTTTCAAGATAACAAATAAACTGGTTTAGATATCAAAATATAGTCAACTATAAATTTATACCTAGATACGATAACCTATAACTTCGTATCCATACTAAAAACCTCACTGACAGGTAAATGAAATGAACCGTCTGTTATACATATCGCTCATCTCCGTTATTACCATTGTCGGCTTTACCATGTACCAGCATAGAGATCTTGGACAGGTAAGTTTTAGTTTTGCTGGCCTTTCTTTTCAGACGAACCTCGTGGTTTTTGGCGCTGCCGCTCTCTGTGCTTTATTCGCTGTTCTGGTTTTGATCAAACTATGGGAGCTGATCTATAACCTGTTTGTTTATTTTGGCAGCCGACGTAAGCAACGCCTTACAGAAAAAGCACATACCTCACTTACTCAAGGTTTTATCGAGTATGCTGAAGGCCGCTTTGAAAACTCAGAAAAAATATTACTGCAACATGTCAAATACAGTGATAACCGTTTGCTGGTCTACCTCACAGCTGCCCGTGCCGCACAGCAAGTCGGAGCATATGAACGCCGGGATGAATACTTACGTAAAGCTCATTTAGAAGCACCAGACGCTGATGTCGCGATAGGGCTTACTAAAGCAGAGCTTCAGCTGGCACACGACCAGTTCGAACAGGCTCTCGCTACTCTTCAGCAGATTAACAGTCTTTCTATGAATCATCCCTATATTCTGACATTGCTGGCTGAAACCTATAGACACCTACGTGACTGGGACAACCTGAAACAGACTCTTCCTGCACTTAAGAAACATGGCAAACTATCTGCAGAGAGCTTTCTTACATTTGAAGTCGCGGTTTGTAATGGCCAGCAAACTGATCTCGCAAGGAACCTTGATAGCAGCCTGTTGATCAATTACTGGAATGAAACATCCAGTCACTTAAAGATTATTCCACAAGTTATAGAAAATTATGCCCGCTTGTTAATCAGTATAAATGCTGACGGTGAAGCTGAAGCAGTATTACGTCATTACCTTGACAAAAACTGGCATGAGAGCACCATCATCCTGTATTCCGAACTCGATGTTATGGTCGACAATAGTCAACTGGAAGCTGCTGAAGCCTGGTTAGAAGATCACCAGCAGAGTGCCTGGCTATTGCTCGCATTGGGCAAGATGTGCATGTCACGTACACTGTGGGGTAAAGCACGTAGTTATCTAGAAGCGAGTATCTCGATCAGGCCGATGCCTGAAAACTATCTCAAACTTGCGAGACTGCTGGAAGAACACATGGAGGAACCTGTTGCTGCTCAGGAATACTATCGCCAGGGCCTGCACCTACTCGCTGGTGATTATGGCGAAGAGGTTCTGAGTAAAGATTTCGAACGTGAGACACCACAATTGATGGTGGTTAAAACTTAACTTGCTAAAATCTTGTCCTTAAGCTTAATCTCACCGGGTTTAATGACTCTGGCATTTATCCCTCCGTGTCCCCTGATAGCGTTATATCCGCCTTCGCCAAAATTTTCTTCCATACGCGAACAGGGATGACATAAGCCGGTCATTTTTAACACCGCTGTTCCTATCCGGAACTCTCGGTCTTTCAGTGCTAACAGATTGATACCACTGATAACGATGTTTCTCCTTAGAGCCTGAGGGTCTATTTTAGGTCGATGCAATAAAGATGCAATTACAGCCAGGTGTTCTGCCTGTATCAAGGTTACACTCCGGTTGCCACTGCGTCCTGCATAATGATCACCATCAAGTCCATCTGCTAAAACGATAACTCTTTCTAGCTCGCTTAATGGTTTCCTTTTTCCTGGCCTTACACCAATCCATTCAACCAATCCCTGCTGCGGCAGGTTCTTCATCAACTGTTTTAGTGTTGGTTTATCAGGCATCTGTCTTGGGTTTCTGGATGCCCATCGCCTTTAGTGCATCATCAGAATACTCGAACGAATCGGAATATATCTGAGTTTCGGGTAATCCTTTCTCATAGAACAGATCCATGCCTGCTTTTACCATAGGTGGCGGTCCACTCAGATACACATCGTAACCAGAGAGGTCCGGGTAATGCTTAACGACACTTTCGTGAACGAACCCGACATCACCCTGCCAGTCGTCAGCTTCACCGGGTTCTGATAATACGGCTGTATATTTCAGGTTTTTATGTTGCTTGAGCCACTCTTTTACCATCTCATCCATATAGAGATCGCGTTTTGCGCGTGCACCACAGAAAAGGTGGATGGGATGATCAAAATTTATATGGAAAGCATGTTCCAGCATACCTTTCAACGGGGCAAAACCCGTGCCACCGCCCATCAGAATTATCGGGCGATCACTGTCTTCTCGTAAGAAGTAGCTGCCCAATGGTCCTTCTATCCTTAGCAAGGTCTTTTCTTTCAAACCATCAAAAACGAAATCTCCAAAATGGCCATCAGGTACATGCCGTATATGCAGTTCTATATAAGCATCATCATGCGGTGCATTTGCAATCGAAAAAGCGCGGCGTTTACCATCCTTCAACAAGATCTCAATATATTGTCCTGCTATGAACTGCAGCCTTTCTGTCTCAGGCAACTTTAATTGCAGCTTCATTACGTCATGGGTAAGAAGCTGCATTTTTTCAACACGGCAGGGTAATTTTTTGATTTCGATATCAGTGCTTTTTACTATTTCACGTACCTTTATCTCCAGGTCACTGACCGCGCACGCCTGACAGAATAAGGTTTTCCCTTCTTCAAATTCCTTTTTTGCTGTTGCTCGCAAAGTATCCGTATCGTATTTTGTTTCTCCTGATAAGACTTCACCGGCACATTTTCCACAGGCACCATTTCGACAGCCATATGGTAGCCCAACACCCTGGCGGATAGCCGCTTCCAGCACCGTTTCATTCTCTTCTGCGGTAAACTCGTGCCCACTCGCTGGCACACGTATTATAAAACTCATGTAAAATAACTCTGCTTATGTCTGATTTTGCTTAATTTATGTACAATCGTGCATTCTCTCTTATTTTTATCTGAAAAGAAAACAACAGTTTATATGGTCTTTTTATGGCACGTTTGAAAATATACAGTACAGGCATCTGTCCTATCTGTGACAAAACCAAATCATTGTTAGTAAAATGGGGTATCCCGTATGAAGAAGTTCGTGTTGATCAGGATCAGGCTGGTCTGCGTGAATTCTCACTGGTGACGAATGGAGCAAGAACAGTACCGCAGATTACGATCGACGGCAAATGGATCGGTAGCTTTGCGGAATTAACAGAACTGCACATGGAAGATGAACTTGACGATCTGATGTCATAGGAAATACTAACGATGAATGACCAAAATAAATCTACTCCTGCTAAATTACCAATCTGGGTACTATTGGCTTTTTCCAGTATAGAGAAGCGTAAACATGCCATTTTACTCATCTGGGCATGTATTATTTTCACACTGTACTGCCTGCCATGGGCAAGCTTCATTGGTAACGAGATGATTACCAGGCTTTTTGTCATCGATGACTGGAGCTGGGTAGCGATGATGATACCTATATGCCTATGGTATATATTGAGCCTGCGCTGGATGGATAAAAATAATGCCTGGACTTGAATATTCCTGATCAGTATCTAACAGCAGGTGTTTCGATTGCCAGACCATTGGAACGAGACATTAGATATAAACCTAACAATTTTATTTCTTTCGAATCTGTCTCGAACGGCTCTGCCCTTAATAACGTCATACATTGCTGGATCCGTAGATGCAGGTTTGCCATTTCACCAGTAGCAAGGCGGTAAGCAGGAAAACCATTTGCCTGACCCTGACTGATCTTCTGTCCTCGTATCATCTGACCCGGATAAAAATCATGGCAATGTTGACAGGACATATCGATCAATCCATACCGAGTAGTAAACAGTTTCTCGCCCGATTTGAGAAGTTCTGCTACCGCTCCATCTGTCTTGATATTAATTTTTTCACCTTGGGCCCGGTTTCGAACGAATGTTTCTAAATCGATAAGATCTGGATGATCTGTCTCTAGCGGTTCATCTGTCATCGTTGACTGGCAATTTTTTATACGTTTTTGCAGGGTTATAATTTCTTTTGTCCTGTTCTTATACATCGGATATCGAGCCAGTCTTTGTATATTAAATTTTTCACCTTCCTTACCATGACAGTCTGCACAGGCTTTTCCTGTCTCATATTTCTGATTAAATAATTCTTCACCGCGATCGACTGATAATAATCCAGGATTAGAAAAATCATCATCCTGCATTACACGTGTCTCGCTTTTGATATATTCATACCCTGATACAGGTTCTGCAAATATATCAGTAGTTAATAATGCTAAAAGAGTTATGATTAATATCTTATTTTTCATTTCAATGTAACCAGGTAGGCAATAACATCTTCAACCTGTTGTGCCGTTAAAAATGTTTTACCTATAAAAGGTTTACCCGGTCTATTGATCAATTCTGGATCACGGTAGAAACCAGGCATGATAGACATTGGGTTTATATTACGTGTATCTACAACTCTCAGCCTAATAAACCCTTCTGTCTGTCTGGAACCTATACCGGCCAGTGGTGGACCTATGGTGCCGTATGCCTCTATGCCATCGATAGGAAGCTGATGACAGGCGAGGCAGTTTCCTTTACTGCCATCAGATGCGATTGCTTTCCCTCTCTCTGCATTACCACTGTAACCACATAAAGATTTTTCAATTGCATAATCTGTCACTTCCCATTGACAATAATTTTCCTCTTCCGTCTCAACAGGATTACTATCAGCAATACTGGTATTGATAAATAGAAGCAGTATGAAACATAGCAGGTATTTATTTTTTATATCAGTCATAAATATTTCCGTTTAATCGATATTTAAATCGGACCATATCTGATCTATTTTTTCTTTTACAGATTCATCCATTGATATCGGTGTACCCCACTCCCTGTCTGTTTCACCTGGTAATTTATTTGTCGCATCAATTCCAACTTTAGATCCTAAACCTGATACCGGTGATGCAAAATCAAGATAGTCGATCGGCGTGTTCTCGACAAAAGTAAAATCACGGACCGGATCGACACGAGTGCTCATCGCCCATATGACATCCAGCCAGTCCCTGGTGTTAACATCTTCATCGACGACTATTACAAATTTGGTATACATGAACTGTCTTAAAAATGACCAGACTCCCATCATCACGCGCTTAGCATGCCCAGGATATTGTTTTTTCATACTGACAACAGCGACACGATAAGAACAACCTTCAGGCGGTAGATAGAAATCGATTATCTCTGGAAACTGTTTTTGCAATATAGGTATGAACACTTCATTCAAAGCGACACCCAGGATTGCAGGCTCATCAGGTG
>QGCW01000053.1_pt1 | contig 9557 bp, 5 predicted proteins | sample 4702261 | NCBI WGS metagenome assembly QGCW01 (sample SAMN08941162, study PRJNA450518) | Sediment metagenome, whole genome shotgun sequencing project. | biome: grassland soil; feature: grassland; material: soil; isolation source: soil 14 days enrichment with methanethiol ...
CATTCTGATATCATAAAACAGAAGCAACTCCTGAAACTATATCGTCCACTTATGAACCAGTTTTTATCAAGTGTAGACAAGATCGTCACAACCTCTCCTAACTATCTAGCCACAAGTGAAGTACTCGACAGGTTTAAAGAGAAGGTAGGGGTTATTCCAATAGGACTTGATAAACAGGCTTACCCTGAAGTTCAGGAAGAGCTACTTGCTAAGTGGAGAAGTTTAGTCGGTGACAAGTTCTTCCTGTTCATTGGTGTACTGCGTTATTACAAAGGCTTGCACCTATTAATAGAAGCAGCACAGTCTGAAGAGTACCCTATAGTGATAGCTGGTGCAGGGCCTATTGAGCATGAGCTAAAACAACAAGTTGTCGACTTAGGCGTAAAGAATATACATTTCGTTGGCGCAGTTTCAGAGTCTGACAAAGTAGCATTGTTGACATTGAGTTATAGTCTTGTATTCCCCTCACATCTTCGCTCGGAAGCGTTTGGTATTTCTCTATTGGAAGGCGCTATGTATGGCAAACCACTGATTTCTAGTGAAATCGGGACAGGGACGACTTATATTAATATTGATAATGAAACAGGTGTGGTTGTACCTCCCAGTGATCCTATCGCCTTGAGAGAAGCAATGACCTTTCTATGGGATAATGAAGAGCGAGCTAGGGAAATGGGCAAGATTGCTGAAGCACGTTATAGGGAGTTATTCACTGCTGATAAAATGGTGGAGGCATATGCCAACTTATACCGAGAATTAGCTAATCAGTATGGGTGATATAGTTAAAAACTGGATATAAATTAGCTTAACTAAATATTAGTTTTAGCCCTGCTAGAGAAAGAGCGAATGCAAGAAGTAGCTTGACTATACCAACGGGGGTTTGTTTGATAAGTGAACTGCCTAAAAGCGCCATCGGTATTGAGCCCAATAACAATAGAATTAAAATGTTAATGTCAGTGTAGCCCATTAATAAAAAGCTAATACCACCGAGCAGTGAGACCGGGATAGCATGAATAGTGTCTGTTGCGACAAGAGGTTTGGGTTGCATGCGAAGAGGGTAGAGTGCACGTAAGAAAACAGCACCCAGTGCACCAGCGCCGACAGAAGTCATGGTGATAAATGCGCCAAGGATACTACCTGATAGAGTAGTCATTGGGGCTTGAAGCCGTTTGAATTGTTGTGGTGAAGCCAGTCTTTTGGCTTTTTGAGTTAGTTGTAGTCTTTGGCCGAAAATAAGTGAAAGACCAGAAAATAATATTAAAAAACCTAATAGGTGAATAATCCATTGCGGGCTTTGAAATAAGTGACCCTGATGCGCCAGCACAACAATGACTATAGTGGCTGTTAGGCTGCCTGCCCATAAACGTTTGACGATTTGCCAGTCAACCAATTGGTTACGAATGTGTACACCACCTGCAACCAGTTTGGTGATGGTGGCAAACAGCAGATCGGTGGCGACAACAGTTTGTAAGTCTAAGCCAAAACCAAGTAATAAAATGGGTGCCATTAAAGCGCCGCCGCCAACACCGGTAAGGCCAACTATAAAACCAACGAGTGCACCGGCGAAAGGCGCCCAGAAAAGGTCAAATGTCACACTAATCCTTTAGCGATAAAGTGGGGGTTTAAGATATCTGATTTACCGTATTGCAGGTCACTACCATCTATTTGAGTGACAGAGCCTCCAGCACCTTCTAGTACAGCATGTGCGGCTGCTGTATCCCATTCACAGGTCGGGGCAAGCCTTGGATAAATATCGGCTTGTCCTTCAGCTATACGCAAAAATTTGAGACTACTGCCAGCTTGAACGAGTTCTACTTGACCCTCTATAGCATTGATAAAACTTTCAGTCTCTGAATTCAGATGGCTTTTACTGGCAAAAACGCGGGTAGTACTATCTGATTTTTGTACTGAAATAGCTTGTGTAACATTTCTTTCTGACTTAAATGCGCCATAGTCTTTGCCACCCCAGTAGAGTGTGTCCAATGCAGGTATACCCACCAGACCGAAGATGGGTTTGTTGTTATCTATTAGCGCGAGATTGACAGTAAATTCATCACTTTTTTTGATAAATTCCTTAGTGCCATCAAGCGGGTCAATAAGCCAGTACAATGTATGACTTTTTGGTATATCGAGTGAGTGCTCATCTTCTTCACTGACTACTGGAATTTGAGGAGTATGAATAGATAAGCCATCGACGATGACATGATGTGCTGCCAGATCTGCTTTGGTGACAGGTGAGTCATTACTTTTGAGCGCTATATCAAAATTATCGGACTGATATATTTCTAATATTGCATTGCCAGCATCCGTCACCACGGTCTTTAGCTTATTCAGCATGTCAGGGTTTAACAGTAGTTGATGGGGGCTCATGCTCTGAACTCCAATTGATCCAATAATTCTTGTACCAAAGTTTCTATATCTTTACTTTCAGTTTGCAGATGGAAATCCGGATTTTCTGGTATCTCATAAGGACTATTGATACCGGTAAAGTTTGGAATTTCTCCTTTGCGTGCTTTTTGATATAAACCTTTGGGATCTCTGGACTCTGCTAATTCAAGAGGCGTATCGACAAATACTTCGACGAACTCACCTTGCTCGAACAACTCTCTTGCTGTATCTCGTTCAGCCTTAAAAGGTGAGATAAAGGCAGTTATGACAACAACACCGGCATCAACCATAAGCCTTGCGACTTCTGCAATGCGTCTGATATTTTCGATTCTATCGGCATCGGTAAAACCAAGATCTTTATTTAGGCGATGTCTTATATTGTCACCATCAAGGATATAGGTACGTATGCCTTGTTGATGGAGGGCGATTTCTAACGCATTGGCTATTGTTGATTTACCGGATCCTGATAAGCCGGTAAACCAGATGACTTTACTGGTATGGCCATTCAGGTGTCGACGTGCCTGTTTATCGACATCGAGTTTTTGCTGGTGGACGTTTGTCGCCCTACGTAATGCAAAATCGATCATCCCGGCAGCAACAGTCTGATTGCTGATTCGGTCGATAAGAATAAAGCTGCCCATCGGTGGGCAATCGTTAAAGCTTTCGAAAGCAATAGGGTGATTGACTTGCAGATTGACGACACACAGATCATTCAGCTCTAGCTGTGTCGCTGATAAGTGCTCAGAGGTATTGATATTAATTTTGTATTTAATGTCAGTGATCTGGGCGCTGACACGATGGGTGCCGATTTTCAGCCAATATGTTCGTCCGATAAAACCAGGATCTTGATCCATCCAGACAAGTTGCACTTCAAATTGATCGGAAACTTCACAAGGATTGTCAGCTGCAACAATCACATCACCCCGTGAGGCATCGATTTCACGATCCAGGGTAACGGTGACCGCTTGTCCTGTTTCAGCCTGCTGTAATTTGTCTTCAAATAAAACAATAGATTCAATTGTTGCTGTTTCACCTGAAGGTAACACGCGAATTGCCTGGCCTACGGATGCTATTCCGGCTTCGATGGTGCCAGAAAAGCCCCTAAAGTCGAGATTAGGTCGATTAACCCACTGGACCGGTAGCCGTAAAGGATGGCTGATGCGAGATTGTTTGGTTTCGATTGATTCTAAGAAACCGAGTAGGGTTGGACCGTGATACCAAGCTGTGTTTTGTGAGCGAGTCACCACATTATCGCCTTTCAGCGCCGCCATTGGAATGGGCGTGATGGTTTCAAAGTTCATTGTTTCAGCGAATGAGCGAAAATCAGCCTCAATGTCGTCATAGGTATTTTGTTGGTAATCAACCAAATCCATTTTATTAATAGCGATGACAACATGTTTAATGCCTAAGGCAGAACAGATCATGGAATGGCGTTTGGTTTGAGTTAGTACACCTTGACGGGCATCGATAAGGATAACGGCGACATCAGCCGTTGAGGCGCCGGTGAACATATTGCGCGTGTATTGCTCATGACCGGGTGTATCGGCAACAATAAACTTACGTTTATCTGTGGCAAAAAAACGATAAGCTACATCAATGGTGATGCCTTGCTCTCGCTCAGCTGCTAGACCATCAACGAGCAAGGCAAAGTCGATATCGCCGCCTTGTGTTCCCATTTTTTTAGAATCGTTACGCAATGACGCGACTTGATCTTCAAATATTTGTTGCGCTTCATAGAGCATACGACCAATGAGCGTGCTTTTACCGTCATCGACGCTACCGCAGGTGATAAAACGAAGAGTATCTAATGACGCTTGTTGTTCAAGGTAATGGTCTATTTTATGTTGGGTGTCTTGATTAAGTTGAGTACTCATTAGAAATAGCCCTCTTGTTTTTTCTTTTCCATGGAAGCAGAGGAGTCACTGTCAATGGCCCGTCCTTGTCGTTCACTAGTCTTGGAATTGAGCAGCTCAAGGACAATGGATGCTAAATCATCAGCCTCAGACTCGATAGCACCTGTGAGTGGGTAACAGCCAAGTGTGCGGAATCGAACCTTTTTGAGTTTGATTTGCTCGTCCGGGAATAAGGTGAGCCTATCGTCATCGACCATTAATAACATGCCATCACGTTCTACGACGGGACGTTCTGCTGCAAAATAAAGAGGAACGATAGGTATATGTTCACGATAAATGTATTGCCAGATATCAAGCTCGGTCCAGTTTGATAATGGGAAAACACGAATACTTTCCCCTGGTTGTTTGGCGCCGTTATAGAGATTCCACAATTCTGGGCGTTGATTTTTCGGATCCCAACGGTGTGTGGCCGTTCTAAATGAGAAAACGCGTTCTTTGGCCCGACTTTTTTCTTCATCTCGGCGAGCACCACCAAAGGCGACATCAAATTTATAATGATCAAGCGCCTGTTTTAACCCTTGTGTTTTCATGATATCGGTGTGTAGTGCCGAACCATGATCGAACGGGTTAATATTTTTTTCTATACCCTCAGGGTTGATATGAACAAGTAGATCCATACCGCTTTCTCTTGCCATGTAATCACGGAAATCATACATGGACTGAAACTTCCATCGGGTATCAACATGTAGTAATGGAAACGGAGGTGCACTGGGATAGAATGCTTTTCGTGCCAGATGTAACATGACTGCCGAATCTTTACCAACGGAATAAAGCATGACAGGGTTGTCTGCTTCTGCCATTACTTCCCGAATAATATGGATGCTCTCAGCTTCCAAACGATCAAGGTGTGTGAGTTCTTTGTTTCTTTTAGGCTTTTGTCCATGATTGATCGAGTATTCAATATCGACGTATCCAGTGGAATAAATTTCGAGTGCCAGATGGGCTGAGCCCATTTCCTGCTGTATGACAGTATTGGTTTTTGATGACCGTATCAGTTGCCGAACTGTTTTGACGACTATTCCGGAAGGAATAACGACAATGTCCTTGGCAATATGGTTGAGTAGCGCATTTAAAGCTTCTTCAAGAAATGCTGCGGTCAGGCTGGCTTGATCTCCAAGGATCCAACGACGACCCAAACGACGATCGTTACTATAAAGTACCCAACTATCATCATCAATTTGATGAAACTGTAGAATAAGTACTAACTGACGTTTTCGTTTGGCATGCTCGATCACATGGTTGAGTACCGTTTTTTTGGCTGGTCGATCATGTTCATCTATGGCTTCTTCCGGCATGAGGCTTTCTGGTAATCCGCTCGCAGCGATCATGCGTTCAGCTGATTTTATTCCAGCCTCGGTATCGTCCAGATTAAGTTCTTTTATGACAGTGCTGGTATCCCATACAATCAGATCGCCATGACTATCTCTTGATTGGTAATGTAATGTTTTGTCGTTATTTGTCATAAAATCACTTTTATACCGAGTTATATAATATTTTAAGTCCTAATAATATGTTTTTATGATAAAAAATGCAAATAGAGACAAATTAATAGTGACCTTTGATGTGATTTAAAACTGAAGAAGCAATTAAAGCTGTGTTGTGAGACATTATCACTTCCCTAATAGCCTATTATTGTTTATGGTTGCTGATTACGTTATCAATTAACTGAAGGTTTGACGTTCCATTGCCAAGCAATACACTATTTCATTCGATTTCTAGATGGTTCTTGGATCAGTCCCGTGCGTCAAAACGTGTGATCACGTTGTTGGTGGATGTCTTTGCTTTGATATTGTCTTTATGGCTGGCTTTTTCATTACGTTATAGTGAGCTATATCAGCCACCTTCTCATCAATTGTGGGTTTTCTTATTACCGCCTATATTGGCGATTCCAGTCTTTATCCGTTTGGGATTATATCGTGCGATCGTTCGCTATATTGGTTTCGATGCTCTTTTTTCTATCTTCAAAGCTGTCGCTTTATATACCTTATTGTTAGCAACCGTTATCTTAATAGCAGGCCCAGCTGCAGGTGTGGTACCAAGAACAGTCTACGGTATCAACGCACTTATTTTATTATTGTTTGTTGGCGGTAGCCGCCTGGTTGCGAGGTGGTGGTTTTCTGAACTCCATGATCGTTATGAGACAACTGTTTTATCTAAAAGAAATAACCCACCCGTGTTGATTTATGGCGCTGGCGTGTCTGGTATTCAATTAGCTGAATCGCTAAAAATAGGTTTTCAACAGCAACCCGTTGCTTTCATTGATGATGACAGTCAGTTACATGGGCAGCAAATAAAAGGCCTCACTGTTTATTCGGCCGAGAGACTGGCGTATTTGATAAAGAAATTTGCTGTCAGAGATATATTGCTTGCTATGCCATCAGTTTCTCGTCATAGACGCAATGAGATTATTCAAACACTAGAAGCGTTGCCTGTTCATGTCAGAAGTCTGCCAGACCTGAGTGATTTGGCTGATGGTAAGATCACTGTCTCTGACGTGCGTGAAGTTGATATTGCTGATCTGCTAGGTCGTGAGCAAGTAGATCCGGTGCATGAACTATTACACGCTAATATTACCGATAAGGTGGTGATGGTCACTGGTGCCGGCGGCTCTATTGGTGCTGAACTTTGCCGTCAAATTGCCCAGCTTTCGCCTAAAACCTTACTGCTGTTTGAATTAAACGAATTCAATTTATATCACATTGATAAAGAGTTAAGACAGGATCGTTACAAAATGTCGCCTGTTGCTTTATTGGGCTCAGTACAAGATAAAGCACGATTAAAAGCGGTTTGCCAGCAATTTAACGTCGATACTATCTACCATGCAGCGGCTTATAAACATGTGCCTTTAGTGGAGCAAAATATAGCTGAAGGTATTCGTAACAATGTTATAGGCACATTGAATTGTGCGATGGCGGCTATCGAGTCGGATGTCGATACTTTTGTGCTTATTTCGACGGATAAGGCAGTGCGTCCAACGAATACCATGGGCGCAAGCAAACGATTTGCTGAGCTGATTTTACAGGCATTAAGTAACACTAGTGAACTCAATCCGAATACTCGCTTTACGATGGTGCGTTTTGGTAATGTGCTGGGATCATCAGGTTCTGTTGTGCCTTTGTTCAGAGAACAAATTGCTGCAGGTGGTCCGGTGACGGTGACGGATAAACGAATCATTCGCTATTTTATGACGATACCTGAAGCAGCCGAGCTGGTTATTCAAGCCGGTGCGATGGGAGAGGGTGGGGATGTGTTTGTTCTAGACATGGGGGAGCCGGTGAAAATTGTTGATTTGGCAAAACGGATGATTCATTTATCGGGTTTTATTGAAAAAGATAATGAGCATCCAGATGGCGATATTGAAATTACCTACACAGGGCTGCGGCCAGGCGAAAAATTATATGAAGAGTTACTAATCGGAAATAATGTGACGCCAACACAGCATAGTAAAATTATGCGTGCACAAGAGTCGGTGATCCCTTGGTCTGAATTAGAGAAAATTCTGGTAGCATTGTCATTAGCAGTGGAAAGTAATGATTACCAAGGGGTCAGAGAGATCCTTCTAAAACATGTCGATGGTTTTAAACCCCAAAATCAGATTGGCGACTGGCTTCATTAACTAGTGCATGCAATTTATGTTTTTTGTGAGAACAATGCCTGCAAAGGCTTATCAGGCCGTGTAGAATAAGCCTACTTATTATATGAGAGTAATAGCATGTGCGGTATCGTAGGCGGCATTGCAGAGCGCAATGTGGTTCCTGTTTTATTGGAAGGCTTAAGGCGGCTTGAGTATCGAGGGTATGATTCATCAGGTATCGCCATTTGCCAGCAGGCCGGTAAGCTGGAACGCGTGCGTGCACTTGGTAAAATTAAACAGTTACAAGCAAAAATAGAAAGTAAAGAAGTGCCATTAACCGCACCTCTGGCCATAGCTCATACCCGATGGGCCACGCATGGTGCACCATCAGAAATCAATGCTCATCCTCATATTAGCCATGATCTTGTCGCCGTTGTTCACAATGGCATTATTGAGAACTATCAAGAGATAAAGACCAGGCAACAACTAGCCGGCTATCACTTTGAGTCTCAAACGGATACCGAGGTGGTCGCTCATGCCATCCATGAACACTTAATGCAAGGTAAAGATACTTTGGATTCTGTAAGGGCAGCAACAGCCGAGTTTAAAGGTGCTTATGCGCTAGGTGTGATATGTCATCATCAGCCAGAGACATTGATTGCGGCGCGTAAAGGAAGTCCGCTAGTGATAGGGGTTGGTATTGGCGAGCACTTCATAGCTTCAGATGTTTCTGCACTATTACCCGTCACGCAACAGTTTATCTTCTTAGAAGACGGTGATATCGCTGAAATAACACGCGATAAGGTCACTGTTTTTGATCAAGAAGGCCATATTGTTGAACGCGAAACCCGGCAATCAAATCTTTCTGCCACCTCAGTAGAGCTCGGTACACACAAGCATTACATGCATAAAGAAATTTTTGAGCAACCACAAGCAGTCGTGGATACTTTGGAAGGTCGTATCACTGGTGAACAGGTGGTGGTGTCTGCTTTCGGCCATCAGGCAGAAACACTATTTAGCAAGATTGAACAGGTGCAAATCATTGCCTGTGGTACCAGCTATCATGCTGGGCTAGTTGCTAAATATTGGTTCGAAGATATTTTGGCTTTGCCCTGCCAAGTCGAAGTGGCGAGTGAATACCGTTATCGGAACCCGGTCCACCTCAAAAACACGTTGTTTGTGACTATTAGTCAGTCGGGCGAAACAGCTGATACCTTAGCGGCTTTGCAGCAAGTTAATTTAGCAAGAAAACAAGCGCCGTTTTTACAACAAAATGATAATGAACCGGCAATTTCAACATTAGCGATCTGCAATGTTGCAGAATCGAGTCTTACAAGAGAGTCAGACTTGACGTGCTTGACCCATGCGGGGCCAGAGATCGGGGTTGCTTCTACTAAAGCATTTAGTACACAACTTGTTGCTTTAGCGCTGTTATTAGTGAGTATTGGGAAGGTGCAAGGAAGAATAACGATAGGACAAGAAAAACGAATTGTTTCTGGACTGAAAAAATTACCTAACCTCATCAACAGTGCTTTAAAACATGAAGAAACGATTCAGGAAATAGCCAAACTGTTTGCAGACAAACAACATGCACTTTTTTTAGGCCGGGGCACAATGTATCCCATTGCTTTAGAAGGAGCATTAAAATTAAAAGAAATCAGTTATATTCATGCAGAAGCCTATCC
>QGCW01000054.1_pt1 | contig 9030 bp, 8 predicted proteins | sample 4702261 | NCBI WGS metagenome assembly QGCW01 (sample SAMN08941162, study PRJNA450518) | Sediment metagenome, whole genome shotgun sequencing project. | biome: grassland soil; feature: grassland; material: soil; isolation source: soil 14 days enrichment with methanethiol ...
CTACTATAAGTGGTCCGGTCAATACACCCCTTTTGAAGCGCAGCGCCAGACAGCTGCCTTCTTAACACTCAACCCACGCGCCTTCTGCCTTAACGAAATGGGCACAGGGAAAAGTATCTCTGCGTTGTGGGCGTTCGATTACTTGCGTAAGATCGGTGTTGTAAAGAAGCTGCTGGTTGTAGCGCCGCTATCTACACTGGAGCGCACATGGGCCGATGAAGTGTTCCGGCACTTCATGCATCTAAAGTGTGTAGTCTTGCACGGCACCAAGCAACGTCGGCTTAAAATGCTGAACACTGATGCAGATGTTTACCTAATCAACCACGATGGTGTGAACGTCATCAAGAAAGAACTGGCTGCCAGCGACATCGACGTTGTTGCCATTGACGAGGTTGCATCGTTCAGGAACGCGACGACTACTCGCTTCAAAAGTATGAAGGCCATATCCGAGGATCGTACTTGGGTGTGGGGTTTGACTGGTACACCAACACCGAACGCACCAACCGATGCATGGGCTCAGTGTCGCCTGATCGTGCCAGAGAACGTACCTAAGTTCTTCACGGCGTTCAGAGACATGACGATGCGTCGGCAGACACAGTTCAAATGGGAGGCAAAGGAAGACGCTACTGACACGGTGCGTCGTGCCATGAGCCCAGCCATCCGCTTTTCGCGGGACAGCTGCGTTGACATCCCTGAGTGCATGTACGTGACACGCACGGTAGAAATGGAGCCCGCACACAAAGCTGCCTACAAAGACATGCTGACTAAGCTGACACTGGAAGTTCAAGACCAGACTGTATCCGCCGTCAACGAAGCAGTTAAGCTAGGCAAGCTTATTCAGATTGCGGCGGGTGTAGTCTACGATACGCAGGGCAAAGAGACGTTCCTCGGTGCACCTAACAAGTTGGCAGAGTTGGACGATATTCTAGAGCAGGCTGACGCTAAGGTTATTGTGTTCGTCACTCACAGGTCTGCGATCAGCTACGTGTCTAAACATCTGGAGCAGAAGTATCGGGTAGGTGTCATCCATGGTGGCGTGTCTAAGACTGCCCGAGACAAAATCTTTCATCAATTCCAGGCAGGTAAGTCGATGCGCGTACTTGTCGCACAGCCAGCGTCCATGTCTCACGGGCTCACGCTTACTGCGTCTAACACGATTGTATGGTTCAGCCCGCCGTCCGGTACTGAGACGTACATCCAGGCTAACGCCCGCATTACTAGGCCGGGACAGAAGCAGCGGCAGTTCATTATCAACCTTGAGAGTTGCGGTGTGGAGCGTAAGGCATTCCAGCGGATGAAGAATAGACAGAGTATGCAGGGGGCACTGCTTGACATCATCGCTGGTGTAAACTGACTTGACATAAGCTACAACCTGTGCTATTGTAAGAGACAATCAAACATCGGGAGACTACCATGAACACCAACGAACTCGCAGAGAAATACATCAAGCTTCGCGACAAGCGCGACAAGATTATGAATGAGGCAAAAGAAAAGTGTGCCCCAATCAATGACTTGCTGTCTCGCGTTGAGACGGCACTGATGAAGAAACTTACCGAAGCAGGTGCGAACAGCATTGCAACGGACAGCGGCACGGCGTATACTGCCGTTCGCACATCGGCCACGGTTGCCGATTGGCCCATTACCCTGGACTTTATCAAAGAGGGGGAAAAGTGGGATTTGCTTGAGCGTCGAGTGTCTAAGGCGGCAGTCGATGCCTACGTAGATGAGGTCGGCCAACTTCCGCCCGGCATCAACTACAGCCAAGAACGAGTTGTCCGAGTACGGCGTAAGTAACAACTCTTAGTTTGAAACTAAAAACCCAAAGGAATACAAATGTCTAACGATCTTATCCCACTCGGCGACGAAACAGCTGGCCTGCCAGCCCACTTGGCTAACGCATTCAGCAACGAGAACGACGACCTGACCAGCGGTGTGTCTGGCGGCTACCCCATTATCAGCTACAAAGGCAAGGTGTGGGCAGTCACTGACGGTGGTACTAAGCGCACCGTACTGCGTGATGATGGTGACGCCGCTGCATCCTTGCAGGTTGTCATCGTCAAGGCAAACCCCATCGTCACCAAGGTTTACTACGAGGGTGCGTTCGTCGAGGGTAGCGACTCCAAGCCTACGTGCTACTCCGACAACGGCGTTACCCCTGCATCAGACGCGCAGGTGCCTCAGTGCGATACGTGCGCGCTCTGCCCACACAACCAGTGGGGATCATCGCAGGGTGAAAACGGCGGCAAGGGTAAGGCTTGCTCCGACAACCGCCGCCTTGCTGTCGCCCCGTCCAACGACCTCGATAACGTCATGTTGCTTCGTGTACCGCCGTCATCGCTGCGTGCTCTGCGCACCTACGCTCAGGCACTTGGTCGGCGCAAGGCTCCGTATCAGGCAGTCATTACCAAGATCGGCTTCGACCCTAACGTGGCGTACCCATCGTTCACCTTTACTCCGGTCGGCTGGGTATCCCCCGAAGACCTGACGCGGGTTCAAGAACTCATGGAAAGCGATACGGTCGGACAGATCATCGGTTCCGATCCCCTTGGTCTACCTCCACGCCCTGCACACGTTCAGGGTTCTTCTGATACGCTGAGTGACCCGGCACCCAAGCCTGCCCCTAAGCCAGCGGCAAAACCTAAGGCAGCGGAGAACAAACCCGCTGCTAAGCCAAAGCCCAAGGCTGAAGCCAAGGCTCCGGCTCCTAACCCGGAAGAAGTCAAAGAGCCTGTCGGTAAAGAGGTCGGCGATGACCTTGAGGCCGAACTCGCCGCTGCACTTGATGGTGCATTCGACGACGACGATTGATTTGGCATGTGCGGTGGGGGTATCTCCACCGCACAACTCTTTGATTTACTTGGGTGATTGATATGAAAGACTTACTCTCCAAGGCTGGTATTCAGATCACTGAAGCCAGTCGGCTATTGCAAGTTTCGCGTGCTACTGTATCCTCATGGGTGAACAATAACAGCGAGCCCCATCGCTTCCTCAAAGATAGAGTAGACCGCTTTATATTTATTGTAGACGCGGCGGTGGCAAACGCCGATCTACCTATCTCAGAAGACGTTGATAAAGCAGAACGTCTCAGTAAGATCAGCAAAGTTCTTTCTGCATACGAGGATAGCAACGGCTACGCTGGCGTTATAGCAAAACACTAAGAGGTTAACGTGCAGCTAGAACAATTCTTTGACCTTATCCTTTCGGGTAAGGGTAGACGAGTCATCGCCTTTAAGACTAAGGGCGGCAAATTTGTTCACAAATATTTTACGACATCTGCTGCCGCTGCTAGATTTGCCTCGATCATGGACGCCAAGGGCAGGACTGTGTACCATGCCTGCGCAACGTATGGTCCCAAGGACGAGCGGCTAGCCTCTAACGCTGTAGGTGCTAAGTCCTTTTGGTTGGACATCGATTGCGGCGAAGGCAAGGCGTATCGGTCAGCTGTTGAAGGCATCGCAGCTATCGGCAAATTCTGCAAGCAACACAAGTTCCCAACACCCCTGCTGGTTTCTTCCGGTGGGGGCGTTCATGTTTACTGGCCTATGACGCAGACGATACCTGCAAAGCTATGGGTAACTTACGCTCGTATGCTTAAAGAGATTGTGCAGGTTGCTGGCTTGAAGGCAGACCCATCGAGGACTGCTGACCTCGCGTCAATCCTTCGGCCCGTCACAACCCACAACTACAAGTACACCAAACCAGTAAAAGTTTCCGTGCTTAAAGCTGGCAAGGAAACAGACGCTAAAGAATTACTGGTATTGATCCGATCCACTTTTTTGAGCCTTGGTCTAGGTGATAGCGTAGAGCAGGCTTTAGGGGAGCGACCGGCCTATGTCACTGGTGAGTTTGCCGACGAGTTAGATACAGAAACTCCAGACCGTAAGCCTCCGCCTGTGTCTCCGATCCTTGCCGGTTGTGCAGCTATAGCCAAATTCAAAGAGAACGCTGCAACACTTAATGAGGGGCAGTGGTACCACGGCATTGGTGTGCTGGCTCACTGTGAGGGCGGTAGCGAGGCGATCCACGAGTGGTCATCTGCATACGCAGGGTATACCCGCACTGAGACACAATCTAAGATAGACCAGAAGCTTTCAGTAGGTCCAACAACCTGCAAGGTAATGGAGGGGTTCTACCCTGATGAGTGCGCGGGCTGTCCGCTGCGAGGAAAGATTGCAAGCCCCATCACTATCGGCTATACTGATCCTGTTAAGGAAGAAGAAGTTGAGGTAGTTGAAGACGGTGTGTCTACGGTTGTCGATCTGGCACCTGCACTCATGCCAGAGGATTTTATGGTTGCCTCACAGAATGGGCGCACTGGACTGTGGCACCGCAAGGCTGAGCAAAACGATGATGGCGAGTGGGCAGTAAAGTGGGAGTTCGTCACCCCGTCTATCTTCTACCCCATCGCCTCGCTCGTTGACGAGGATGGCATTCACGAAATGGAGGTGCGCCACATCTTCCGCAACAACACTAAAATTCGGGAGTTCCGAATTGAGAACAAGATTATCGGAGCGGGCGGCAGAGAGTTGCACGCCCGTCTAGCACAGGAGCAGATCACAGTGCCTGACAAGACCGCAGGGCTGGTTAAGACCTACCTTCAACAGTGGATGGATGCACAGAAGAACAACGTAGACGCCGTGCCTACTATCACCAGCTTCGGCTGGCATGACGACCGTTTCGTTGTGGGCTCTAAGATGTACGAAGCCGGTAAGGTTCCGGCAACGGTCTACACTTCACGTGGTGCAGCTGCCTATGCAGAAATGCTCACACCCAAGGGCGAGCCTGAAGTATGGAAGGATGTGATTAACCAGCTGTACAACCACCCAAACATGGAAGCGTTGCAGTTCTTTGTGTTGTGCTCGTTCGCTGCGCCGCTGATTAAGATGCATGGGTCTACTGGTGGCATCGTCGTGTACGGACACTCTGACGGTTCCGGTGTTGGTAAGACCACAGCTGAGCGGGCCATGCTGTCCGTGTGGGGCGGCTGGGAGGAACTAGAGACAGGCTTCGGTGGTGCTACGTCGAACGCCCTGGTGTCGCTGCTAGGTACCATGGGCAACCTGCCTATGATGATCGATGAGTTGACTAACATCCCATCGGACAAAGTATCTGAGTTCATTCACATGCTCTCCCAAGGTAAGGGTAAGCGCCGCCTCAACCGGAGCGGTGGCGTGAACCATGACCGCAACAACTGGGAGACTATCATCGTAAGCTCTGGTAACATGAAGCTGTCGGACAAGTTGTCGGCCACGAAGGGAAACCCTGATGCAGAACTTGCACGCATTTTTGAGTTCACATTGCCGCCTATTAAGTCGCCGATGTCGCTGCCGGAGGGCCAAGCTCTACTGCGCAAGCTGTCGAAAAACGTTGGCTCGGTTGGGTCGGTCTACGCCCAACACCTCGTGGACAACCGTGAGGCGGTTGAGGCAGCACTTGAAGCCGAGCAAGCAAGACTAGATAAAATCTGTAAGTTCCTCCCGCAGGAGCGATACTGGAGCAAGCTGCTTAGCGCTGTGTCTCTGGCCCACACGTTGTCACTTGACTTAGGGCTTGTGTCGTTCGACTATAGAGCCATGCAGCTATGGATGGTCAAGACGCTGAAGGCAATGCGGGTAGAGGTCAAGAGTGTTGTGTCAGACCCACAGTCTCGGTTCAGCCGGATGTATTCAGACCTGTCTCCCAACCTGCTTGTTACCCTGGGGGATGGCAAGAACAACGTGGAGCCCGTGGTAATCAACGAACCCCGCAACGTGCTAAGTGGGCGAGTTGTTAAGGCACCCTACAACCCGCACGGTAATGTGGCTAGTGGTGATGCCATCTGGTTGATGGAGCGGGCGGTAAGAGACTGGTGCTCTAAAAACAGTATCGGGTATTCCTCGTTCTTGGATGAACTTCGGTCGGCTGGCCTGCTGGTTGGCACATCCAAGCGAGCGTTGGGCAAGGGCATCCCAAAGTATTCTGCCCTCTCGCAAGTTCAGGTTCTGGTTCTAGACCCTGCACTTGTATCTAGCAACCACGCGCCAAACCTGTTGTCCATCCAGGGTGGCCTAGCTTCGAAGGTGTGATATGAGATTTAACGACGACGAGCCTGTGTTCGAGTATGACTACGTATCCCTGTTTCTTGCGGGGCTAACTGTAGTGGCTACACTTGTAGCTGCTATCATTATCTTCTCAGTGCTGCTGTTTGCCGAAGACAGCGAAATGTACTTCCCCGGCGACCCTATGGTAAAAGATGTAACCATTCATATTGAGGACTAGCGTTATGCGATTTTTGTTAGCTGCCATGTTTCTTGTTGCTGCATCCAGTACTGTCTTTGCAATTGACCCTGCTGTACGTGATGCTTGCACAAACGACTACTTCAGACACTGCTCTCACACAGACCCTGGATCGGCAGAGTGCAAATCCTGCTTCCGAAAAGCGGGGATGAAGCTTTCACACAACTGCCGATCTGCAATCAAGAATAGCAGCGAGTATGCTAGCGAGTACACCAAAGCAAAGAAACGTTACAAGTCTCGCCACATTCGTAAGGAAAACACACACCGTTATTACGGAGGGATGTACTGATGGTTAGCTGGGACATTTTGTTCTTCGCAGGTATCGTGTTTTTCGGGTTCGTTGGGTTGATGTATATTGAGTGTCTTGTTGCTTCCATGCGTTCTCGCACTGACATGCTCATTGCACTCGGTGACAAGCTGGACAGGAACTACCGGCAGCTGGAAGCACTTGATGTGAGTACGTCAACCATGGTTTGTTCTATTGAGCAGGCTGAAGAAGACTGTCGCCAGATGTATTTCGACTGGCCTCGCACACAATCTGAAACGGGAGACTACAATGGTACTGGAAAACCTGACGTTACTTGAGGCCCTATTGATTGGGGTTGTCTCTGCGTGCCTTCTCTTTGTGGGCATCGTGCAGATGATTGCGATCCGCAACCTGGGGAAGCTGTGTGCTCTGGCAAGGGAGGATGTGCTCTGGACCATGGACGAAATTCAAGAAGAGCACTCTAAGATTTCTACAGAGCTTCGAGACTTGAAGAGCGTCATCATGGATCACAGTGAATCCATGGCAGCGTTCGTCTACTTCGAGGAAAACATTGAGCCCGAAGAAGATGAAGACGAGTAGTTGAGTTTTAGTTTGAAACTAAAAAGGGAGCCGACTGGCTCCCTTTTCTGTTAGAGTGATCCGGTGTTGATAACCGACCCTGCGTTGTCAAACCTCTTGCGATAGTCTCGCTCGCGCTTGATCTGCTGGGGCTTCGCCTTGTAGAGATTACTGACCGGCGAGAACTTCCAACCGTTGCGCTGCTTGCTGGCTTGCAGCTTCTGCCAGTTCTTGATGATCTCCCGCTTGGCCACAAAATCCCGGCTCTCAGAAGCTTCAACGAACTGCCTACGTAGCTTGGTGGTGTAAGCTTGGTAGTGCTTCTCATACTCGTAGAGCATCTGCGTGCGGCGGTTGACATCCTGCGTCCGGTCAGACTGGAAGCCCAGCAACCCAAGGAACATGTCAGCATGATCGTAGTCTTCAGGCTGCATAACGATGTCACCGTTGCGGCGGGACTTGCCTTCGTACCCTTGCTCGCGCAGCGTCTTCCATGCAGAGCGGATACCGCTAGGCATCATCTGCTCGATGCCTCGTGCTGTGCGCCCCTCACGTACATACGCAAAGCCGTCCACAACGTTACTAGCAACGCCGCCGATTGGTCCGATTGCAGCGTAGGTCAGCTTTTCAAGTCCCTCACGAGAGTTGAGGTCACCATCAGAGAACGGCAGTAGTGCGGTCGATGTACCCATGCCGATGTTGGCCGACACGTCGAGCCCGATGGCAGCAAACCCGCCCTTCAGGATCAAGTCAGCCACGTCATCGTTGCCGATGTACTGACGCATCCAGCGCTCTGCATCTGCCGGTTCTTCGTCACTGCCGAACATCGCCTCAGCCGCGTACATACCCATGTTCACGAACGGCAACCCGACCAAGCCAGTCACGGCACCTGTCTGTGCAAGTGTATACCCAAGCACTTTCTTAGCTACCTTCCGGTCTTCAGCTGTAGAGTTCTCGTCAATCACCGCCGTGTGGAAGTTCTTAGCGAGCAGCGACAACTGGATGAACTGGTATTTACGGAACTGCGTCACCAGTCGAGGTAGCTCGTTCATATACCTGGGTGCGTTCAACCTAGAGTAGTCGCCCTGGGTGGTAGCCAGCACGTCTTCCATGTAGTCCATGTACGCCTTCTCGTTGACGCCCTTCGGACCTTTATACAGGCGGTCGGCAGCCAGCGCAGCCGTGACACGGTTGATCACTTCAACCTGTCGTGTTGCGTTGGACAACGCAGCGAACATATTGCTCGCCTTGTTGCTGAGCCCTGTAGACACCTTTCCAAGCACGCCCTGGCCTTCGCGGTCAAGGTCAGTCTTCCATCGTCCGATCTCGTAGTTCAGACCGATGTCAAGCAAGCCGCGATCCTTCAACCGGCGAAGCACTTCTTTCTGGTTGTTGGTCACGCTAGCCGGAAGCCTGTCAAAATCAAACTCACCATTCAAGAACGCGCCACGGTCCTGTGCGTTCAGGGCTTTGGCGATCTCAGGGTAAGCGCTGAGGATTTCGTTGTACGCCTTCATGCCATGCCGGGCAGCGAGGTAAGGTGCTGTCAGCATGAGCGTCTGCGTGAGGTTCTGAATGTAGTAGCGCGGAGCCGTTAGCAGGTGCCAAAGCGATGTCACAGCCAACGCCTTGTCTATGATCGGCCAGTTAGTATTAGTCTGCTGCTGGCGGTGCCGCTTGAGCACTTCGTTGAACGCACGACTTGCAGCCTCACGCTCGGACGGTGGTGCGCTCTTAACTTCCTCGCTCATTTCAGCCATGGCACGGCTGATCTTAGAGTTGTTCTTGATGCTCGCAATGAACTGCGCATCGGCACGGCCCTTGAAGGCGAAAGCTCGAAGCACGTTATCATCCGCGCCCGTTACGTTCTGGCGCTTCTGCTGCGAGCGACGTGCGCTCGTCTCAGCCAGCGACTGCAAGTACAGGCT
>QGCW01000055.1_pt1 | contig 8923 bp, 9 predicted proteins | sample 4702261 | NCBI WGS metagenome assembly QGCW01 (sample SAMN08941162, study PRJNA450518) | Sediment metagenome, whole genome shotgun sequencing project. | biome: grassland soil; feature: grassland; material: soil; isolation source: soil 14 days enrichment with methanethiol ...
ATATAGAACTTACGTTCGGGCAGATCGAATAACACTGCCTGGCGTTCATCCCATTGTAACCAGGGGATTATGTAATAAAGCCCTAGTAATGTCGTCACACCCATGGTACGCAACGCAGCAAACAGACCGTGCACTTCGCGTGGATAGATCTTCTGCCGTTTTGCGTATAACGACTGTTCTACATCATCACCTGATTTGGTATCGTTAGCTTTAGCACTAACTTTCGCTTCGTTATCAACCATTATTAGTTTATTACCTAATACTGTTATTTCTATACGTTTAAAAGCACATGCGGGTAACATGCGCTTTATAAAATTAAAATGTGATTTGCTTATTTACAAGCTTAGTTATAGAAATATTTCTTTAACTAACACTACCCGCTTTATCTGCAGCCTGACGTTTAGCCTCAGCTTCCTGCATCGCTTTATTTATCGCCTGGCAAGGTTTCAAGAAATAGCAGGTCGCTGCAGCTGTTGCCGCTCCAAAGAACCAGAACACAAAAAAGCAGATTGAGTAAAGACCCAATCTGCTTATATCGTAATCGATGAATATAACGGCAGGATCAAATGCGGTTGTAAAAACTATAGTAGCGATACCGGCCATGATAAAAGCTGGCCATAACACCGCAACTATTCGTTGTATTAAAGGTATCGCATTCATACGTATATCCTACACCTGGACAGCATCTAAGTACAGATGCTGTCCAGACCTATTTGCTAATCAGACTGGTGTGACAGGCTGTATACGTAAGCCGACAGAATATGCACTTTTGCCGAACCTAAAAACTCGCCATGTGCCGGCATTCTGCCGTTACGGCCTTTGGCAAGCGTTTCCTTAATGGCACGAGGTGAACCACCGTATAACCAGATATTGTTCGTCAGATTTGGTGCGCCCAGAGCCTGGTTACCGGTACCGCCAGGCATATGACAGCCAACACAGAACATATCATATTTCGCCTTACCGGCTTCGGCAGATGCCGTATCGACTTCACGCCCTGCGATGCTCATTACGTAACTGGCGACCTGATCAATACCCTCTTCACCTAATGAAGTTTCCCATCCTGGCATAACACCACTTCGTCCATGCAGCAGTGTTGCTTCGATCTGCTCTGGTGAACCACCATATAACCAGTCGTTATCACGCAGGTTAGGGAAACCGGTAGCACCGCGTGCATCGGAACCATGACAGACAGCACAGTAGGTAACATATAGGCGTTCACCGGCTTTCATCGCTGCTGCGTCAGCAGCCAGTGCAGGGATAGGCGTCTGTTCAAACTTTGCAAAGATAGGGCCAAACTCTGCATCAGCTGCAGCGACTTCAGCCTCATACTCACCCACTTCTGTCCAGCCGAGTATGCCTTTAAATGACCCCATACCAGGATAAAGGATCAGATAACCGATAGAAAAGACGATGGTGATGTAGAACATCCACAACCACCAACGTGGCAGCGGGTTGTTCAGCTCTTCTAGATTCTCATCCCACACGTGACCTGTGGGTACACCTTCTTCAGTCTCTGCTTTATTAGTTCCCATTAGCAGGTAGACCAGCCAGATAATGCCGCCACCTACGATTGCAATAATAAACCAACTCCAGAATTCGCTGGTAAAGTCAGACATAATAATTCCTCATAACCTAAGTTTTATTCTTTATTTGTGTTCAAATCCAGTGTCTACACATGTCGTGTAAACTTCAGAGATCACGGCGATCATCATCAGGCACCGCCTTATCATCATCAAGCGCCATTCTTGCCGCTTCATCAAAACTCTTTTTACGCTTACCGCTCCATGCCCAGAAAACTACCCCTACGAAAAACACGAAAGCGATAACGGTCCAGACAGTTTGTAGTATTGATGCATCCACCAGATTAACCTATAACCATTAACGTGTTTGTTTTACATGCAGCCCTAATGACTGCAGGTAAGCTACAACCGCATCCAGCTCGGTCTTACCTTCCAGCGTCGCTGGAGCGGCTTCGATCTCAGCATCCGAGTAAGGATGACCGATCATGACCAGTGCAGACATCTTGTCCTTGATCGCACTGCCATCCAGCGCATTGGTTTCCAGCCATGGATAAGCAGGCATGATCGACTCAGGCACGACATCACGTGGATTAATAAGGTGCACACGGTGCCATTCATCAGAGTAACGGCCACCCACACGATGCAGGTCAGGACCTGTACGCTTTGAACCCCAGAGGAACGGGCGATCATAGACGAACTCGCTAGCGACCGAGTAATGGCCATAACGCTCTGTCTCTGCACGGAAAGGACGAATCATCTGTGAATGACAACCGACGCAGCCTTCACGGATATAGATATCGCGACCTTCCAGCTGTAGTGCAGTATAAGGTTTTAAACCTGCAACTGGCTCTGTCGTTGATGTTTGAAAAAACAATGGTGTGATCTGTGCCAGACCGCCCCATATAACAGCCACCAGTGATAAAACGATCAACACACCGACTTTTGTTTCAGCTTGTACTTGAAGTGACATTTTTTATTCTCCTCTAACGTCTAGTGCGCTGCTTGTGGCTCAGGAATAGCGGCTACTGCTGCTTTACCCTGTGCAATCGTTTTGGTCAGGTTATATGCCATGATCAGCATACCAACCAGGAACAGAGCACCACCACCTGCACGTACGATGTAGAACGGATGCATGGCCTGTACACTTTCAACAAAACTGTATGTCAGGGTGCCGTCACTGTTGATCGCACGCCACATCAGACCTTGCATGATGCCTGAGATCCACATAGAGGTGATGTACAGCACGATACCGACAGTTGCGATCCAGAAGTGTGTCTCGATCATCTTCTTACTGTAGATTTCTGTATCAAATAATTTTGGCACCAGGAAGTACATGGCACCGATACTGACCATCGCAACCCAGCCCAATGCGCCAGAATGTACGTGACCTACGGTCCAGTCAGTGTAGTGTGACAATGCGTTCACCGTCTTGATCGCCATCATCGGTCCTTCGAAGGTAGACATACCGTAGAAAGACACAGAAACGATGAGGAACTTAAGGATCGGATCACTACGCAGTTTCTCCCAGGCACCAGATAATGTCATGATACCGTTAATCATACCGCCCCATGAAGGTGCCAGTAAGATCAGAGAAAACACCATACCCAGTGACTGCGTCCAGTCAGGTAACGCTGTGTAATGCAGATGGTGAGGACCGGCCCAGATATAAGTGAATGACAGAGCCCAGAAGTGCACAACCGATAAACGGTATGAATAAACCGGACGTTCAGCCTGCTTCGGAATGAAGTAATACATGATGCCGAGGAAACCAGCTGTCAGGAAGAAACCTACCGCATTATGCCCATACCACCACTGTATCATGGCATCCTGGACACCGGCATAGGCTGAATAAGACTTCATGAAGCTGACCGGAATCGCCATGCTGTTAACGATGTGTAGCATTGCGACGGTAATGATAAAGGCACCAAAGAACCAGTTCGCCACATAGATATGTTTAACGCGACGCTTGGCAACCGTACCAAAAAACACCACGGCATAAGCGACCCAGACCACCGTGATCAGGATATCGATTGGCCACTCGAGTTCAGCATATTCTTTTGATGAAGTTATACCGAGAGGTAAGGTAACGACCGCAGAAGCGATTACAAGCATCCAGCCGATAAATGTAAACTGCGCAAGCGCCGGAGCAAACAGGCGCACATGACAGGTACGCTGCACAACATAATAAGAGGTTGCGAATAATGCCGAGCCACCAAACCCGAAAACGACCGCGTTCGTGTGCAATGGACGCAAGCGACCAAATGACAGCCACGGTGTGTCAAAGTTAAGTACTGGCCACGCCATTTGAGATGCGATAAGCACCCCAATCAGCATACCAACAATACCGAGCAGGACAGTTGTAATAGCAAACTGTCGAACAACGGTATAATCATATGTCATTGTTTCATTGTTCATAAAAGTAGTCCGATTATTTATATTTGATTATCTATAAAATAGTTTCTGGAATTGACTAATATCAGTTTATTAGTATATTAATATCTAATCAATGCCATAAAGTCAGTTATCACTGAACTTATCAGTAACAACTGACTCCAAATTCGCTTTTAGTCCACAAACTGTGGTGCAAATCCATTGAACCAGAGAATCGCGGTTGCCACCATCATCACGATCAAAGCCACCATTCCGACGGCGAGTATTGAACTTGAGAACAGGAAGCCACGCTCATCATCAATCTCCATCATTACTGGAACACCGGTATATAACAGTTTTACCGAGTAAGCCAGAGCGGGTAGACCAATGACGAAGTTAAGCCACAGTATAGGGAATAGTTCAACGATACCGACCAGGAACAATGGCGTTGCGGTGAATGCTGCCAGACGTACACAACGGGACAGATTCTGCTCTGCACCATAGGTTTTAGCCATCCAGTGAATCATTGTACCCATGGTGAATACACCGACCAACATGACAAAATAATAAGCAATAGCGATGACCAGAGCGCTATCAGGAGAAAGTTTTACCGCTTCACGCGCACCGAACTGCCAACCGAACTGGGTAGTACCGATATAACCGGATATAGGGGCAATAGCTGCCATGATGAAAACATAACCGCAATAACACTTGCCAATAGTACATTCTACAGCTGCAATTCTTTTCCATTCTTCAGTGGGATTAAATAGGATTCCAATCAGATGTGACAACATAAATTATCTCCGGTTTTTTTAGTTATTGGTGTGAAACAATTTCCACAGATAATACACTGATATAAATCGAATTCATATCTCAAGAATATTCTGCGAAATTATATTTGACCTTAACAAAAAAAATATGACTTATGTCAAATCACAATCAATCAAAACATGAAATTTTGTCAGGTTATACGCCAGTGTCACACTCGCCAACGATCCCTTTCAGTCGTTGCATATCCAGGATAGTGATATGCCTGCGATCCACATCGATAATTTTTTCATTCTGAAAGGTAGCAAACAAGCGACTGACCGTTTCAACGGCCATACCAAGATAGTTTGCGATATCCTGCCTCGGCATACTCAGGTTAAATTCATTATCTTTCCAGTGCCGCTCTTCCATACGAGAGGACAGGCTGAGCAAAAAACTGGCCAGGCGTTCTTCAGCCGTCATCTTGCCTAATAAGAGTAACAACTTGTGATCATTATTGACCTCTTTACCCATGATGCGACGCATCTGTCTTTGCAGGCTGGGCAGGGAATGACAGAGATTTTCCAGCTGATTCAGGGGCAGCTCGCAGACACTGGAGGTCTCCAGGGCCAGCGCATTACAGGTGTGCACACCATCGGCAAAACCATCGAGTCCGAGTAGTTCACCAGGCAGATGAAATCCCACGATCTGCTCATCACCATTTGCACTTTCCGTCATGGTTTTTACACAACCCGAGCGTACCGCATAGATAGCCCTGCTGTTATCACCATCACGATAAAGAAAATCATTTTTATGTAATGGCTTGGGTTGATCGACGATAGCTTCCATATTGGATAGCTCTGCATCATTCATTCCGTGAGGAAAACAAAGCTCTCGTAGATTACACTCCTTGCAACTAACTTTTAAATGATCAACATCAATACGCTTTAATGAACTCATAGTTTAAGATACTGCCTTTGGTTTCATAGTTTTTGGTTTGATAGCATAACTGCAAGGAAACAGCCATATCTTCAAACTTTTACTAATTATAAGTCATTTAAACAATTGATTTTACGTACAACAAGTCTTTTTCACAAATAAACATTCATGAATAAAAGTGCTGTGCCCACCCATTGCTTCCATTGCGGACTACCTGTCGAAGATAGCCTTGATATATTTGTGGAATATAAGGGTGAAAACAAGCCCATGTGCTGTTATGGCTGCCAGGCGGTATCACAGGCGATCATCGACAGCGGCATGGACGAGTTTTATAGCTACCGCACCAGCAATCCTGAAAAACCGGAAGAGATCGTCCCGGAGTTCCTGCAGCAGCTAAAAGCCTATGATTCGACATCGGTGCAAAAGAAATTCGTCAGCAGCACCGGTGATGAGAACATCCTGGAAGTATCCCTCATCCTCGAAGGTATCACCTGCGCCGCCTGTGTGTGGTTAAACGAGAGGCACCTCAACTCTCTCGATGGCGTGATCAGCGCCAACATCAACTACAGCAATCACCGTGCCCGGGTGACATGGGATAATAACAGGATCCAGCTCAGCGAGATCCTTGAGTCCATCTCGCGTATCGGCTACCTGGCACATCCCTACGATCCGGATCAGCACCAGCGCATACTGGAAAAAGAGCGCAAACAGCAGATCAGACGCCTGGGGCTCTCCGGACTGCTTGGCATGCAGATCATGATATTTGCTGTCGCCATGTATACCGGTGACTGGTGGGGCATCGAAGAAGGCTTCAAGCAGAGCTTCCGCTGGATCAGCCTGGCCCTGACCATACCAATCCTGCTGTTCGCATCCAGTGTATTCTTCAAATCCGCTTATCGGGATCTCAGCAACAGGCGTGTCGGCATGGACGTTCCGGTCTCCCTCGGCATAAGCATCGCCTTCACTGCCAGCCTGTTAAATACCATACACGGCAGCGGCGAAGTCTATTTTGACTCTGTCGCCATGTTTACGTTCTTCTTATTGAGCGCACGTTATTTTGAACTTGGCACCCGAAAACAGACATCAGAAGCAACCGAGGCATTACTCAATTTAAAACCGGCGATCGCAACCCGCTTAAGTAATTACCAGGAAACAGGATCAAGCTCCATCGATGAGCAGGAAAGCATCGCGGTAAGCGAACTCGCACTGATGGACTACCTGCTGGTTCGCCCCGGCGAAGTTGTTCCCGCAGATGGCATCATCATCGATGGCAGTTCTGGCGTCAACGAGTCGCTGATCACCGGTGAGAGCCTGCCGGTAACAAAAAGCATCGGTGATACTGTCATCGGTGGCAGCACCAATACAGAAAGCCCACTGATCATCCAGGTGTCCAGGCTGGGCGAAGACTCGGTTCTATCATCGATTCAGCGCCTGATCGATGAGGCTCAGCACACTAAACCCGCTATCGCAAAACTCGCCGACCGGATCGCCAGCTGGTTTGTCAGTATATTATTGAGTATCGCCGCGATGGTGGCGTATTACTGGTATAAGGTCGACCCGTCACAATGGCTGGAGATAACCATCGCCACCCTCGTGGTCAGCTGCCCATGCGCGCTCTCACTGGCTACCCCGACCGCTATCACTGCCGCAAGCGGACAACTGGCCAGGATCGGACTGCTACCGAAACGGGCACATGCACTGGAAACACTGGCTCATGCCACTGATTTCGTGTTCGACAAGACCGGCACCCTGACCGAGGGCAGGATCAAACTGGAACAGGTTGTCCTCAAAACCAGTGACTTCGATAAAGAGACTGCGCTGATGACTGCAGCATCACTCGAGATGAGCTCCGAACATCCGATCGCCAAAGCGATACTGTCAGCAAGAGAAGGCGAACTAAAAACGGTCAAAGACCTGGTGCATACTACCGGACAGGGCATCCAGGGCAACATCGACGGAGAACACTGGTTTATCGGCAATCACGACTTCGTCAACCAGCACTGCTCAGCCGAGCTCGACGATAGTCCTGATAGCGAAAGCAGGATCTACCTGGCAACCGAGCAGCATTTTGTCGCCGTTTTTGTTTTATCAGACAGCATCAGAAACGAAGCCCGACAACTTATTGAAGACCTGCATTCGCAGAATAAAAAAACCCATCTTATGAGTGGTGACAGGATAGAAAACACACAGAGCATAAGTGACCAGCTCGGCATCCAGCATTGCCTTGCAAACCTGAAACCCGAAGACAAACTGAACAAGGTAAACGAACTACAGCAGCGAGGTGCGATCGTGGTGATGACCGGTGATGGTGTCAATGACGCCCCCGTACTCGCGGGTGCGGACCTGTCGATAGCGATGGGTAAAGGCACCCAGCTGGCTGCCGCCACCGCTGACATGATATTGATCAGCAATAATATCGAACATATCTATCACGGCTACCAGATCGCGATCAAAACCCTCGGCATCATCAAGCAGAACCTGGGCTGGGCACTGCTGTATAATGTCATCGGCATACCCGCAGCCGCGATGGGATACGTCGAACCCTGGCTGGCGGCGATCGGCATGTCGCTCAGTTCGCTGGTAGTCGTAATAAACGCTCTGAGACTCAACAGGTTAAAATATTAGACCCTATGGAAGTAATATACATACTGCTGCCCGTTGCACTGGTGATCGTCATTATCATTATCGCGATCTTTTACTGGGCAGTCAGGTCCGATCAGTTCGATGATCTCGAAGGTCCGGCACACCGCATCCTGATGGATGACGATGACAGTGAGCACAAAACAAAAAAGAAGTCGCCGCCTTCAGATAAAGCACCCGACTGACAGCCAGACATGAGCTCAGCACATGGCAAATGCTCTCTCTACCTGGTTCCCGAACAGCCAGATTTCAGCGTCGAAGACCTATCCAGCCTGATTACCACATTACAGGATATCGGCCTCATCTCGCACAGGATCAATCCGCAGGAAAGCGATGGCCATTTTTATAGCGGTGAGCGCTTTTTGGATCACATCGCTTTCATGGGCTGCGCACCGGCCATTCAATTTGAAGCCAGTGAAGACAACAGGGATTTTTGCTTCATCAAGCTTCATCTATACGATAACGCGAAGTTGATATACAGCCAGACACAATCCAGAGTACCGCACTGCCCTGCCTGTCATAAACCGGTCAAGGACTGGCAGCACAGTAAAACAGAGACAACCATCAGCTGCAATCTCTGCCACACCAGCGCCGGCATCGAAAAATTCAACTGGCGGAAAATGGCGGGATTCGCCCGGCTGTTTATCGAAATAACCGACATATTTCCTAAAGAGGCCATACCTCAGCAGATGCTGCTGGATAAACTG
>QGCW01000056.1_pt1 | contig 8885 bp, 6 predicted proteins | sample 4702261 | NCBI WGS metagenome assembly QGCW01 (sample SAMN08941162, study PRJNA450518) | Sediment metagenome, whole genome shotgun sequencing project. | biome: grassland soil; feature: grassland; material: soil; isolation source: soil 14 days enrichment with methanethiol ...
ATAAATACCTTTAATAAACATTAACTTATAACTCCACTACGTTAGCTGTTACAGGCTGAACCAAGGCTATCTGCTATGAATTTTCATGTTGCTGACTGGTATGTGGACGTCGATTCAAATCGGATCCAGCGTGCTCAGCAGGATATCAAGCTGGAAAGCAGGGTCATGACCCTGCTGGTCTACCTGGCAGAAAACCAGGGCAATGTCGTCAGCCGCGAACAGCTCGAGGCCGATGTCTGGTCCGGGCGGGTTATCAGTTATGACGCACTCACCAGTTGCATCACCCGGTTACGCAAGGTACTTGGCGACGATTCACGAAAACCTGTGTTTATCGAAACCGTTCCCAAAAAAGGCTACCGGCTCATCGCCCCGGTCAGCTGGAACAGCGCCGTCAACACTGAGCAAGAAGTTGAGCAGAACAGGCAAACAGAGCGCAAGCTCGCTCTCCCTGCCAGGTATATTTTCGCTGCAAGCCTTCTGTTGCTGGTTGCAGTCACTGCGATAGTGTTTATCCCGTCACAGACGACAGTCACCGATGACCCTGCCGTTTTATCCGAAGCGCCGTCTATTATCGTTATACCTTTTGATAACCTGAGTAATGATACCGAGCAGGAATATTTCAGCGACGGTATCACCGCAGATATCAGCATAGCGCTATCCAAACTATCGGGGCTGCGGGTGATTGCGCCGCAATCCATGTTGATCGAAAGCGGTGAATATGATGGTGACAGGAATTCAGAATCACAACAACTCGCACGGTATCTGCTGGCAGGCAGTGTTCAGCGTGCCGCGAATAAGTTACGCGTCAATGTCATGCTTATCGATAACGATACGCATCACCAGATATGGGCAGAGAGTTATAACCGTGAGATCACCGCTGTTTTTGATGTACAGGATGAGATTACTGCCAGCATCGTCTCTACCTTATCTATCAAGCTGACCGAAGAAGAAAAAAGCCGTGTCGCTAATCGCTATACCAACAGCATTGACGCCTATGACCAGTTTCTCAGGGCCCAGGCCTTATACACACAACATTCGAATAATGAGAACCTGCTAGCCCGGGAACATCTACAACGGGCCATTCAGCTGGACCCTAACTTTGCCCGTGCTTACAGCACGATGGCACTGACATACGTGGATGAGTACCGTTATAAGTGGTCGAGCAGCAGCGAGGATCCATTGATACAGACCCTGACACTCGCAGAGCAGGCCGTTGAAATCGACAGCAGGCTGCCCCAGGCCTACTGGTCGCTGGCTTATGCTCAGCTGCATCTGCATCGTTATGAGCAGGCGATAGAATCTATTAATCGTGCGTTGCAGGTGCAGCCAACGTATGCGGATGGATACGCAATACTGGCATTGATCTATATCTATCAGGGTGATGCTACACAGGGACTAACAATGATAAGGCAGGCGATGCGTCTGAATCCTGACTATCCCGCACAGTACATCTCGGTACTGGGACAGGCATATTATTACCTGGGTGACTTCGAAAGTGCAGCCACTGTTCTTCGCCAGGCGATCGACAAAAACTTTGGTCTGATTACAGCACATATAATGTTAACAGCCACATTGAGTCAGTTAGGCCAACAAGACGAGTCAAGCTGGACAGCTGGACAATTACGAACCACCTCCCCTGAATTCTCCATGACAGATGTCGCCAGGATATTTCCTATTAGTAACGAAACTCAGTTGCAGGCCATTATCGAACAACTCAGGATGGCCGGCCTGAAATAGATAATTTCATGATGCACTCAAGCGATACTCGGCTGTTTGCCAGCTGAAAGGCACGCGGAGTAACGTATCACGCCGCATATATACTGCGTAAAGGGACGCCGGTGATGATCACGACACTGTTGATATCGAGCCTGTTACTGACCGTGTTCTTTGACCATTATCGCGGCTAATAAAAGACTGGCAGATTAAGAAGTGTTACCATCTACAGGATAAGGGGCACAGCTGATGGTATTCTTCAGCTTAGTCATCATCACGCAGTATCATTAACTGGCAATCACCTTCAAAATCAATGTTTACCTGAACACGTATCGGCCGACAGCAGACCGAGCAATCCTCAAAGTAATCAGACTCTTCTACTGAGTCATCGATCTGTATCTCGATCTCTTCGCCACAATATGGGCAGGTAACCTCACGATCCAGTAGCTGCATGCAGGCTTATGCTATCGTGGCCGCAGGTCGAGCAAGGTCATGGTCAGCGCTGGCCAGTAGGTAATGATAAGCACTGCGATAAACAGTATCAGCATGAACGGAATAGTCGCATAGTATAATTCTGTTATCGGTTTATTGAAGCGGTAACTGGCGATAAACAGGTTCATGCCCACGGGTGGAGTGAAGTAACCGATCTGCATATTGGCGAGGAAGATAATGCCGAAATGAATCGGGTGGATACCGTACCCTACCGCTATCGGTAATGTTAATGGCACGATGATGACAAGCGCTGAGAACACATCGAGCATCATACCCAGCAATAGCAGGAATATATTCAACAGTATTAAAAATGTCAGTTTGCTGTCGATATGTTCACGGATATATTCGAACAGTTTTGAAGGTATCTCAGCATCGATCATGTAATTCGTCGAGGCAAGTGAGACACTCAAAATGATCAGAACACCGCCGACCAGCACCATCGAGTCACGCATGATCGATGGCAGCTGTTTTATCTTTATCTCGCGCAATATCAGCACATCGACGACGAGGACATATAATACTGCAACGGCAGCCGCTTCAGAGACGGCGATGTAACCGGTGTAGATGCCGGCGATCATGATTACAGGTAATGGTATCTCCCACATAGATTCACGCAATGCGCTGATCAATTTACCTTTATCAAATTCAGTCGTCGGTATCCTGTCCCCGACACTCTTGTACATACTCCAGGAAATGAGCAGCGCCAGCATCAGCATGCCGGGCAACAGGCCGGCGATAAAAAGGTCATCGATGGCAACCGGCTCATCGAGATCCATCTGCTGTGCGATCACACCATAGAGGATCAGTGCAATAGACGGCGGGAACAGCAGGCCTAAACTGCCGGAAGAAGTGATCAATCCAAGGTTAAACCGCTCTCCGTAACCCGCCTGTTTCATGGCCGGATACAGTATCGCACCGAGCGCGATGATGGTGGCACCGGATGCACCGGTCAGCGCGGTAAAGAAGGCACAGGCGAGCAACGAGACAACAGCCAGGCCGCCGGGCATCCAGCCGAGCAAGGCATCTGTTAACCGGACCAGCCTCTCAGAGGCCTTGCTCTCACCTAATACATAACCGGCGAAAGTAAACAATGGGATAGCCAGCAGCACCGGTGTATCGACGATACGATAGATCTCGATAGCTATGACTGACAGGTCGATCTCTTCGCCATGAAAGCCGATGATGGCACTGGTAGCGATAATCGCGAACAGCGGCGCACCTAAGACCACCAGCAATGTCAGTATGATCGCTGCAGCCATGACTAGCTATCCGCGTCCTGCACTATCTTCCTCTCGAAAGGCGTAATAAATAATAGTGAATAACGGATCGCGATAAGAGTAAAACTGAGCGGAATAATCAAGCCGGTCACCCATGATGGTATACCGGAAAATGCGATAGTACCGTACTCATATTCGCTGTAGATAAAACGGCCAGCATGCCAGGCGATCAACAGGCAGATCGATAAGGTAAACAGGTAAACGAGACGCTGTATGTACGGTAGCAGATACTTCGGTAAGTATTTTGCGAAGACATCGATACGGATGTGATTATCGGTCCTGGTCGCGACAACTGCTCCAGAGAGTCCCACCCATAACACCAGTGTTCTTAACAAAGGATCGATCCATACGACACCTTCACTGAACAGGTTTCGTGAAATAATCTGATATACCGCAAGCACGATCATCGTAGACAGGATCATTACCAGCAACCCATCTTCTATCTTATTTATAAACTTTATATATTTGTTATCGTTAACATTCATGGCAGTGAGCTTGCCAGAGCGTCGTTCCAGAGCGTTCCATCCAGGTACACGATTATATGGAGATCAGTTAGGCAACTTAGGTGCATCTGGCTTATTGACCGTTACGGATTCGTACAGGTCTTTACTGTAATTGTATTTTATGATCATGTCATTGATAACAGAATCACCCAGCTTATCCCAGTTTTCTTTTTCCTTGTCACCTAATTTTATAAACTTCACACCCTGGTTGATCAGGGCCTGTCTTGCAGCAACATTATCCACCTTGTTCTGCTCATCAATTCTTTTATATACATCACCCATTACCTGCCGAACGATTACCTGGTCTGTTTCGCTCAGCTTCTCGAAGACTTTCTTATCGACGACCATCATCGCAGCCAGGTAATTCAAAGGCAGGTCAACGACGTATTCGACATGGGTATGCCACTGCAGCGCCAGTGCTCCTATAGGAGAGGTAATCACATTGTTGATCAAGCCGGTCTGAAGGCCGGTCAGTACATCTGAAAGCGGTAATGAGATCGGTGTCACGCCGATATAGCGATAAACCGACAGGCCAACATCACTTCCTTCTGGCACCCATGATTTCTGTTTTTTCAGATCTTCCAGGCTATGAACCGGCTGTTGCGACATCAGGTAAGAAAAACCACCCTGTGCGATACCAAAACATACGAATCCACCATCATCCATTTTCTTAGCCAGTATCGGATCACTCGTTTTCCTGATCTCTTCCGCATCCTCGAGACTGGAGAACAGGAATGGAAGGCCGTAGATCGTGGTATCAGGTGTTGATTGGGAAAGCGACCCAACGGTAACTGCACCGCCATGTAACTGGCCGATGCGTACTTTCCTCAATACATTGTCATCGTTACCCATGACGCCACCGGGATAGAATTTAAACTTCACCCTGCCCTCTGTTTTTTCTTTGATCTCTTTCGCGCCGGCACGCATCTGCTTCATCCAGTATGTTCCTTCCGGAGAGAGGGTTGCTATCTTGATTGTTTTTGCAAAGACAGTCGCCGGTGTAAAACTCAGAAATGACACGGTCAGAAACAGGGCTATCGTTTTAAATATATTATTCATATTGATTTTCACTTTTCGGTTTCACTTTTCGGCTTCACGTTCGATGATACTGCAACCATGTACCCAGTTAAAAGTACTCATCAGCATGCAGCAGCAACTCTGCAGCTCTTTGTTTTGCCAGTGTATTGATTAAGATTTGATCCTGCGGCCCGGTATCAGACTCTACCACCTGTTTCAATAACTTATCATGCAGCTCCCGGTCAAACATCATGCGAGCATATTTTTCAGCATACAACACCCGCGCCATCTGGTTTTCACCGTTTGATATTTCTATAGCACGATCGAAATGTTTTTTCGCCAGCTCAGGTTTGCCACCGAGTGTTGGCGGCAGTAACGACTCCATGACAGCCATATAGAGGTGGGCATTACCCGCATTGACTGTTTCATCGATATCGATTACCCGCATGATACCGGCTTTGACCTTGGGTAATTCAGCCACTGCATTCCAGTCAGAACTATTCGCCTCTATGACACCTGCCCAGGAACTGGCAAATATGAACAGGGATTTAACCTGGGATGCGTCGACGGTATTCAGTCGTTTCTCATATTCAAAATAGGAAATACTCTTCACATCACAAAAGCCTGTATTTCGGATACACATGGCATCGCTGGCGTAACTGAAAGCCCGGTTACTGAGTGCCTTTTTACTCTCATTGCTATCGGTAAACCCCGAAGCATAGGCACCGTATAACTTGGCACCGGATTCAAGCAGGTCAGGATTATCCGGATCACCTTTGATCATACTGCTGATCAATATCAAATACGCAGGAACACCTTTTTTAATGGTTTCGGGATCATCAAATTCTAAAATCGTTGCCGAAAGGTCCTGCGAAAACTCGATCTTGGCATTGGTGATGACTCGTCCACACGCGGTGATACTCAGCACCATGAATAATAAAATCAACCGCTTTAATAAACGAACATCAAATAAGCGTATTGTTATTGCCTGGTTTTTCATGGGATTGTGTGGATTATCAATAGTTTCAGAAATTGGACAGATACTACATCAAAACGGTTTCAAGGTCTGCTATCAATTATATGTATATGCCTTGATTATGTTAAAAAATACGGCGATACAGCAACATGCGGTTTTTTATCGATAGACAAAAAAAAGGCCGGGAATCCGGCCTTTTCTTGAGAACAGAATAGTGTTTATTCAGCTACTATCTTCTGCAGCCCCGCAATAGAACGGACCCATGGTTTTGATCCAGTCTTGATCTCAAGGTCAGATGCCGCAGCATTTGCCGAAGCACGGTCCGGATGGACTTCGACAAGAACATAAACGATAGAACCTGAACGGTCTGTTCTCACAGACATAAGATTTTCCAGGCCTTTATCGCTCTTGAATCTATCGATACTTTCCTGAGTTTTACTCGCGTACACCTGAACGGCATAATTACTTGATGGCATTGCCATGATTTCCTGTTCAGGCGTCATCTCTTCAACAACCACAGCGATAACTTCCGGTGCTGGCGCCATCTCTGGTTCCTGCATCATGATTGGTTCTGGTTCAGGATCAGCCAGTAACACAGGGTCACTATAGGAAGTATCAGAAACCACTTCATCAGGGGGAATACTGCTTTCTGCTTCAGAACGCTTCGATCCCCATGGTGACTCGTCAGCTTGTGTCCATGGCGCGGGTGAACTGGAGCAGCCCGCCAGACCAAGAATGACTAAATTTGTTAGCGCGACTCTGCGAAATGTTTTTATTGTTATATCCATGTTTTCCCCCAAGGTCAAATTGTTTAAAAGAGTGTAGCCTAAATAAATAAATTGTCAGCTTTATACCCACTATTTTCCAGTATCTATCGAACTCGACAGCATCGGCAGAAGCAGACAGCAAAAGACACGGCCAACAAAAAAGGAGCCAGGGCTCCTTTTTCGTCAAACATAATCGTCTGCTTTAATACTACATGATCAGGCTACAGCTTCTTCCGCTTCTTTCATGCTTAAACGGATACGACCCTGACGATCGATTTCCAGTACTTTCACTTTGACAATGTCGCCTTCGGACAGTTTATCACTCACGTTCTCAACACGTTCTTCACAGATCTGAGAGATATGAACCAGGCCGTCTTTACCAGGCAGGATTTCAACAAAAGCACCAAAATCCATAATCTTCTTCACTGTACCATCATAGACCATACCGACTTCTGCATCTGAAGTGATCTGCTCGATACGTTTCTTGGCTTCTTCCGCCGCAGCAAGGTCACTTGAAGAGATCTTCACGTTGCCTTCATCATCGATATCGATAACAGCGCCGGTTTCTTCGGTCAATGAACGAATCACCGCACCGCCTTTACCGATAACATCACGTATCTTGTCAGGGTGGATTTTGATATTCAGGTAGCGAGGAGCGTACTCAGACATCTCGGTATTGGTTTCCGAGATAACTTTATTCATCTCACCAAGTATAAAGTTTCGTCCGCCTTTGGCCTGTTCCAGCGCTTTATGCATGATCTCTTTAGTGATACCTTCGATCTTGATATCCATCTGTAACGCGCAGATACCATCTTCAGAACCAGCCACTTTAAAGTCCATGTCGCCGAGGTGATCTTCATCACCAAGGATGTCTGAAAGCACAGCGAAATCATCACCTTCTTTGATCAGGCCCATGGCGATACCGGCAACAGGTGCTTTAATTGGCACACCAGCATCCATCAACGACAGACTGGTACCACAGACAGAAGCCATAGAGCTTGAGCCGTTAGATTCTGTAATCTCAGAAACCACGCGGATGGTATAAGGAAAATCTTCTTCTGAAGGCATAACACCTAAAACACCGCGTTTCGCCAGGCGGCCATGACCGATCTCACGACGTTTAGGCGAACCGACCATGCCGGTTTCACCAACACAGTATGGAGGGAAGTTGTAATGCAGCATGAACGGTTCGCGGTATGAACCTTCCAGCGCGTCAATGATTTGTGCGTCACGTGCTGTACCTAATGTGGTAACAACCATCGCCTGGGTTTCTCCACGGGTAAACAGTGCTGAACCATGAGTTCGTGGCAGAACACCTGTGCGCACGGTGATAGCACGAACATCTGCTGTACTACGGCCATCGATACGTTTTTCACCAGCAATGTAACGAGAACGAACGATTTTCTTTTCCAGCTTGCCAAATGCGCCTTTAATCTCATCCTTGGACCAGCCATCATCTGATTGTAGGGCTTCGACAGCCGCTCTTCTCGCTGCCTTCACTGCATCCTGACGTGCCATCTTTTCAGCAACCTGGTATGCATCTGTAATTGCAGCTGTACTTGTTTCTGCTACTTTAGCCGCCAGTTCTTCATCTGCTGCAGGTGCTGTGTATTCCCACTTGGGGTTGCCTACTTCTGCTGCAAATTCACTGATGGCAGTAATCGCTGCCTGCATCTGTTCATGACCGAACATCACAGCACCCAGCATCACTTCTTCTGAGAGAAGTTTTGCTTCTGATTCAACCATCAATACCGCTTTATCAGTACCGGCAACAACCAGATCAAGATCTGAAGTTTCCAGTGCTTCTTTATTCGGGTTTAATAAATATTCACCATCTTTATAACCGACACGTGCCGCACCCAGGGGACCTGAGAAAGGTACACCCGCGATACAAAGCGCCGCAGAAGCGCCAATGATAGATGGGATCTCAGGATCGATATCAGCACTCATAGAAACGACGGTAGCAACAATCTGGCATTCGTTAGTAAAGCCTTTAGGGAATAACGGACGGATCGGACGATCGATCAGGCGACAGGTCAGGATCTCTGCTTCACTCGGACGTCCCTCACGACGGAAGAAACCACCCGGAATCTTACCTGCAGCATAGGTACGCTCCTGATTATTAACCGTCATCGGGAAG
>QGCW01000059.1_pt1 | contig 8049 bp, 8 predicted proteins | sample 4702261 | NCBI WGS metagenome assembly QGCW01 (sample SAMN08941162, study PRJNA450518) | Sediment metagenome, whole genome shotgun sequencing project. | biome: grassland soil; feature: grassland; material: soil; isolation source: soil 14 days enrichment with methanethiol ...
AGTATACCCTCGGGGTTCCCTAAGGTATTACTTTAAGTATTACTACTATAGATATTATCTTAGGATACTTAGGGGGTTCTAGTACTCTACTTGTATTTACCTTAGTATCACCCTAAGTATCCCAACAGGTATACCATAGGAGTACATAATGTATACTTAGTTTATCATACTATCGCTATTTTGTCAAGGATAAAATGAAGATTCTAAACTTTTTTTATAGTTATTGTAGAAAAATGTACAAAGGGTATTGACTTTGTCTCAGAAATATGGTATAATATACTATAAGGTTGAGAGATTGAGAAGTCAGTCCTTGATCTAGAACCCCCTCAGGTCACCTAAAGATAATGTTGAAATTTATTTTAACGTAGAAGACAATGATGATAGATAAGACAAAGTTCAGAACCCCTCAAGGTAATTTGGTCATGAGTTCTCTCTTCGTAGAGTACCAGGGAGACCAAGAGCACGCTATCTATTGTCTTAAGCCTTATGACTTCACTGATCATAAAGGTAAGTTCTTTCCTTCTCTCTACCTCAAGTACCTAGAGATGGAAGACGTAACTGAGTACGATTTCGCTAATGCCTACCTCGAAGGTATCGAACATTGGGATCGTCTCTGTCAAACTGCTTTCTTCAAACCTCACGTAACTAAATGGAGGAAGCACCTCGAACTAAAGCTCAGGGCAAAGGCTCTAGCTAGAGTAAAGCAAGTAGCAGAGAACGAGGACTCTAAAGAACACCTACAAGCTAACAAGTATCTCCTTGACAAAGGATACGTACCTAAGAAACAAGCTTCGTCTAAGTTGACCAAGGCTCAGATAAAAGAAGCTGCTGACAAAGAAGTATTAGATGGCGACCGCATCGAAGAAGACTTTGAACGAATCCTCGGAACAACCGACTACAACGAAGAAAGACCAAATTAGAGAAGCTGCCGAAGCTAGTCTAGAAACTTTCATTCGTCTAGTTCATCCACTAAGGGTCTTAGGTAGCGTACACATAGAGGTTATTGATTGGTGGACACGACCAGGAGCTAAGTCTCACCAGCTACTACTACTCCCCCGAGACCACGGTAAGAGTGCACTAGTAGCCTACAGGGTAGCCTGGGAGATCACTAAGAACCCAGCCATTAGAATCCTGTACGTATCGTCTACTAACAACCTAGCGAGTAAACAGCTTAAGTTCATTAAGGACATTCTCACTTCTCCTATCTACCAGTACTACTGGCCTGACATGGTCCATAAGGAAGAAGGTAAGAGAGAGAAATGGACAGAACAAGAGTTCAGTGTCGACCACCCACTAAGAAGAAAAGAAGCTGTTCGTGATCCTACGGTCTTTACTGCTGGCCTTACTACTTCAATTACCGGTCTTCATTGTGATATTGCTGTACTTGATGACGTCGTAGTTGATGACAATGCTAACAACCAAGAGGGGCGTACGAAGGTAGCCAACCAGGCATCTTACTTGGCGTCTATCATGGGAGCAGAAGATAGACAGTGGGTAGTAGGAACTAGGTATCACCCTAAGGACTTGTACTCAGACTTCATCTCTACGACCTACGAAGTGTACGATGAGAACGGTAACCTAGAGAAAGAAGAAGAACTCTTTGAAGTTTTCCAAAGAGAAGTCGAAGACAAAGGAGATGGAACCGGAGAGTTCCTCTGGCCACGCCAGCAACGATTTGATGGTAAGTGGTTTGGATTCGACAGAAACATTCTTGCACGAAAGCGCTCACAGTATTCAGACAAAGCAAAGTTCAGAGCCCAGTACTACAATAACCCTAACCTCTCCGGTGGTAGTAGCTTCGATCCAAAGGACTTTCAGTACTATAACCCCAAGCTTCTCACGCAGGACATGCAAGGGTGGTACTATAACGGAAACAAGTTGAACGTCAGTGCTGCTATTGACTTCGCATTCTCACTGAAGAAAAGAGCAGACTATACCTGTATCGTAGTAGTAGGAGTTGATAGTCATCATAACTATTACATCCTAGACATCGACAGGTTCAAGACTCAGCTAATCTCAGACTACTATGATCGTATGCTTCGTCTCCACCAGAAGTGGGGCTTCAGAAAACTAAGAGCAGAAATCTCAGTAGCTCAGGAGATCATCGTTAAGGACTTGAAGGACAACTACATCAGACCTAACGGGTTGCTCCTCACGATTAACGAACACAGACCTACCCGTCACATGGGTACTAAAGAAGAACGTATCGAGGCAGTACTCCAGCCTAAGTACGCTAACAAACAAATCTACCACTACATCGGTGGTAACTGTCAGACTCTAGAAGAAGAACTCTTACAGGCCCGACCAGCACACGACGATATCAAAGATTGTTTGTCCAGTGCTATCGAAGATGCCGTACCCCCTAGTGGTGGTTTCATGGGAGGAGCTAGGTCTCGCCCAGGTAGAGTGAGAGTGAACGGTCAGAGTTACGCTACTAGCGAACTGACTAATAAACGTTTCGGTGGAATAGGATGATTGAACTATACGTCACTGTCTGTCTGATCACTAACCCTGTTACTTGTAAGAAGGTTAGTCTTAACTTCATGGCGGATACCGTCACCCCTCAGCAGTGCATGATGTACGGTCAGTCTGAGATAGCAAAGTGGATGAAAGGTCATCCTAACTGGCGTATCTCTAAATGGTCCTGTGGTCGTGTCAATACAAAATTAGGTAAAGCTTGAGCTTATGGCTTCCAATAGAAAAACTCTAGACATCGAGAACTTCCTGTCTCCTGACAAGCTTGGCACTCACATTGCCAATAACTACTTGGCTTGGGAGAAGCATCGTCACGGTAAGCTCGAAGAGTGGAGAGAGATTCAGCAGTACATCTTCGCTACTGATACTAGCAAGACTTCTAATGCTAAACTCCCCTGGTCTAACAAGACGACTATTCCTAAGCTCTGCCAGATCAGAGATAACCTTCACGCCAACTACATGGCTTCCTTGTTCCCTAAGCGTAAGTGGCTTTCGTGGATCGGGGAATCTCGTGCAGATGAAGACGCACTGAAGAAGAAGTCGATTGAGTCCTACATCGGATGGTCTGTTGACCGCCCCGGCTTCTATCGTGAAGTCTCTAAACTCGTTCTCGATTACATCGACTACGGTAATTACTTCGCCACTGTAGAGTGGACAGATGATAGAGTAGACAATGGAACTTCTATTAAAGCTGGTTATGTCGGTCCTTCAGTTCGGCGTATTTCCCCTCTTGATATTGTGTTTAATCCCACAGCATCCGAGTTCGCGAACACTCCGAAGATCATCCGATCAATAGTCTCTATCGGTGAGATCAAAAAAGAACTAGAAGCTATGTCTCAGGACGAGGGAGAGCGTGAGTTCGCTAATGAACTCTGGAAGTATCTCACTGAAGTCCGAGCAGCTATGAACGAATACGAAGGAGACGTACGCTACAAGGATGAGATTTATCATGTAGCTGGTTTCGACTCGTATCGTGATTACCTGAATAGCAACACTATTGAGGTTCTCACCTTCTACGGTGACCTCTATGATGAAGAGACAGAGACCCTCTACGAGAATCACATCATCAAGATCGTAGACCGTTGTAAGGTTCTCTATATGAAACCTGCCAACACTATGTTCTCTCAGCCCCAGATTTACCATGGTGGCTGGCGTGTACGTCCAGATAACCTCTGGGCTATGGGTCCTCTCGATAACCTCGTAGGTATGCAGTATCGTATCGACCACCTTGAGAACATGAAGGCGGACGTATTCGATCTCATTGCCTACCCACCTATGAAAGTAAAGGGCTACGTAGAAGACTTCGAATGGGGTCCTATGGAGCGTATCTACTTGGGTGATGACGGAGATATTGAACTCATGTCTCCAGACGTCCAGGCTCTGCAGGCTGACACACAGATCGCTATCTTAGAAGCTAAGATGGAAGAGATGAGTGGTAGTCCTCGTGAAGCTATGGGCTTCCGTACTCCAGGAGAGAAGACTAAGTACGAAGTACAGCAGCTACAGAATGCTGCAGGTCGTATCTTCCAGAGTAAGACTGCTCAGTTCGAACGTGATGGACTAGAGGATATCCTTAACGGTATGCTCGAATCTGCTCGTCGTAACATGACGCCAACTACTATCCGAGTATTCGACGAAGAAGAAAAGGTAGGAACATTCAGAGACCTGACACCAGAGGACATTACTGGTAACGGTCGCATCAGGCCAATCGCTGCTCGTCACTTTGCAGAGCAAGCTAACCTCGTTCAGAATATCAATCAGTTCTACAACAGCGCTATCGGTCAGGACCAGGGTATCAACGTACACTTCAGTGGTGAGAAGCTCGCCCGTATGTTCGAGACTCTACTTGATATCGAAAGCTACAATATCGTAGAGCCGTACATTCGTATCTCTGAACAGGCTGAAGCACAGCGCATGGCTAACGTGAACGAAGAAGAAGTCCTCATGGAAAGTCAGACAGCTACAGGACTAAACGCTGATGACGTCGACCTCTAAGAACATTGCTACGGTTTGGACTTCTCACCTCAAATCAAAAGAAGACAAAGAAGACTTCGAGAATACACTACGTAGCAGACTTAACGGTGATAGTATAACTGACAGGTTAGTCGCTATCATCAAGAACAGGCTAGACCAAATAGAACGACAGGAGTCTAGCATCACTAACTACGATAGTTCAGCATGGCCGTATCGACAAGCGGATATGAATGGACGAAGAGCAGAACTTAAGGTTCTACTTTCCCTATTGACAATAAAGGAAACTAAATGACGGACGCACTATTTGACCCTGAAAATGTCCAGCCTCAGCAGGACGACCAACCTAAAGAGGGTTCTAGTTTTTATGAACAACTGGTCGGTGAAGGCAAGAAGTATAAAGACCAAGAAGCACTAGCGAAAGCTTACTTCGAAGGTGATAGCTTCATTGAACGCCTTAAAGCCGAGCAGGCAGAAATTCGTAAAGACTTGGAACAGCGGTTAACCTTGGAACAACTCATGGACCGTATTGAGAAAAAGAAATCTTCTGACGGTAACGAGGCCCCCAACCAGGAGCGCGTTAACGAGGAGAGCAATCAAAATGAAAACCGCAAAGAGATTTCTCAAGATGATATTGAGGAACTCGTAAATAAAAAACTTCAGCAGGTAGAAGCTAACCGCTCTCGTACACAAAATGTTAATGCAGCCAAGGAACAACTGAAGGAAACCTTCGGTAATTCCTGGGAGTACGAACTCTCAAAGGTTGCAAAAGACATGGGAGTTACGGCTGATTGGTTGACTGATGTCGCCGCACGTAGCCCTTCTGCACTCATGAAGCTAGTAGGACAGCCTCCTAAAGTTGATCCTAACTCCGGTAATCCTCCTAAGAGTTCGTACAATAGTTCGGCTCCTAAGCAGGAGAATAACACGGAGTGGACCAAACTACAGGAACTTCGTCGTACTAACCCTACTGAGTATTGGAAGCCAACTACACAGCAGCGTATCTTTGAACTGGTTAAGGCCGGTAAGATGCAACTACCTAATTCATAGTTACTCCGTAACATTTTTTAAACAGGTAAACAATAATGTCAGGTTTTCAAACTAACACAACTGACCACATTATTCGTTCTCAGGTCTACTCTTCTTCGCTGAAAGAGATCATTGAAGACGAACTGATGGGCATGCGTTATGTTGAAATGCTCTCCGACTTCCCTGATGGTGATACGTTTAATATCCCGTCGGTTGGTCAGGCAGAGGTTCTCGACTACGCAGAAGGTCAGGACATCAAATATACGGCGATGGACACTGGTAACTTCCAGTTCTCTATCACGGACTACAAATCTTCGGCCACGTACATCACGGAAAAGATGCGTCAGGATTCGATGTGGGCACCCATGGTGGAGTCCAAGTTCGTTCCTTCGCAGGCTCGTGCTATCATGGCTGCAATCGAGAACAAGATTCTTTCGGTCGGTCCTGATGGGCAGACGGCTTCTGACTCGAACACTATCAACGATGCCAAGCACCGTTGGGTAACTGGTGGTACTGACCAGGTCGTCGAACTGGCTGACTTTGCTAAGGCTAACTATGCCCTTAACAAAGCTAACATGCCTTTCGGTAACCGCGTCGCTATCGTCGACCCTTCTGTTGGCTTCCACCTTGAAACGCTTACCAACCTCACGAACGTGTCTAACAACCCGATGTGGGAAGGTATCATCACGACCGGCATCTACAATGATGCGAAGTTCGTTAAGAACGTCTACGGTTTCGATGTCTACGTTTCTAACCGTCTTAAGAAAGGTATCACTGAAACCATCGACTCCGTGTCTGCTGGTGCTGGTGTTGCCAACCTGTTCTTCTCGGCCTCGTCCGATGTGCTGCCCTTCCTCGGTGCAATGCGTCAGGCTCCTAAGGTTGATTCGAGCTACAATAAAGACAAGCAGCGCGAAGAGTATGTGACGACCGCTCGTTACGGCTTCAGCCTGTTCCGTCCCGAAAACCTCTGCGTTTGTATCACTGATACGGACCAGGTCTACGCTTAATATTAGGAGATTATCTTATGTCTACATGGACTAATAACGATGGCCTCCGCGTCAAGTTTGATATCACTGAAGGCGAAACTGGTGCCGGTGGTCAGGTAATGAGCTATGGCAACGTCAGTGTTGTCGAGCTTGAAATCCTGGGTACTGAGATCGGTTCTTCCGCTGCAGTCATCGACGACCATACGGTTATCCCCTCGGGGGCAATCATCAAGGAAGTCGAAGTCGTTGCAGAAGATGCATTCACTTCGGGTGGTTCAGCTACTCTTGACGTTGGTCTTATCCGTCTTGATCGTTCGACCGAGTTGGATTACAATGGTCTGGTTGCCGCTCTGGCTCTGACCGCAATTGACGCCGAAGGCGATGTCGTCTCCCTGGTTCAGGGCTCGACTGGTCACGGTGCACTTGTTGGTACGACCCTGGCGAATGCTGGTCTTGTAACGGTTAACTACGGAACGGCTGCTTATACCGCTGGTAAAGCTGTCATCCGAGTTCACTACTACATGCCTTAATGAATTGCGAGGGGGTTTCTTAGGGAGTCCCCTCCCTTTCCTTTTAATAACAACAGAGACATCATGGCTAAACTGACACTCGACGATCTTGCTAATTTACAGAATGAGACTACTGCTGTCACTACTGTAAACGATAATAGTGCATTGATCGAAACAGCCTTAGAGAATACCCTGTCGAGAGATGGTACGTCACCTAATAGTATGGGTGCTCAGCTTGACATGAACTCTAATGCAATCATCAATCTTCCTCAGCCTACTACCGCTACCATGCCACTTCGTTTAGGTGACATCGGTGGAGTACTGGCTGTATCTCAGATTTACTATCAGGATGCAGAACCTACTGCTGCTGATGCCCCTCCCGGTTCTATCTGGATTGATAGTGATAGTACTGACCAAGACATCTATACTCTTTCGAGTGGTGCTTGGGTAGACAGTACTTACAATGCAAAGGGTGCTACAGGTGACACAGGTTCCCCTGGTGCTGCAAGTGGTATCGCCTATGCTTTTTCAACTACTACTACTGGGTCTGATCCAGGGTCTGGCACTATTCGCTTTAATAATGCTACTCCCGCTTCAGTAACCAAAATCTATATTGATGATGAAGACTCTAGTGCCAACACTGTACGTCCATTCATTCTTTCATGGGATGACACTGACAACAACGGTACGATCTTCATTACGCAGGCTAGTGACCTTTCTAAGTTCCTTATCGCTACGGTTGATACGGTAACTGCACAGACTGGTTACGTAGAACTAGACGTAACTATTGTTAGCTCTGGTGTTCTTCCTACTGATGCTGCTGGTGTCGTAGTTAACTTCGTTGCTGCAGGTAACAACGGTGCTGCTGGCGCTGATGGTGCCGATGGTGCTGACGGAGCAGATGGTGCCGATGGCTCCGATGGTAAAACTGTTCTTAACGGAACGATAGACCCTACCACTGAAGGTGTCGACGGTGACTTCTACTTCCGTACAGACACTAGTGAAATCTTCGGACCCAAAGCTTCAGGTACTTGGCCAGCAGGTGTAAGCCTTGTTGGTGCTGCTGGTACTAACGG
>QGCW01000061.1_pt1 | contig 7748 bp, 10 predicted proteins | sample 4702261 | NCBI WGS metagenome assembly QGCW01 (sample SAMN08941162, study PRJNA450518) | Sediment metagenome, whole genome shotgun sequencing project. | biome: grassland soil; feature: grassland; material: soil; isolation source: soil 14 days enrichment with methanethiol ...
ACGATGAGAGAAGAATTACTCGCCCTTGATACCACGAAATTATGGATATATGGAAACATCAACGCCGATTTCAAGCAGGAACAGGTAAAACTGTCGCTGTTCCCACAATCGAAAACGGCGCGGCTTTTTTCGTTTCAGTCACCGATAAGAGTGGCAGGCCGCTTTTCTGAAATAGGCATGGCGATAAATCCGGTGGATCTGACTGGAAGCTATATCTCCTTCATAACCAGCCCGCTTACTGTACCAGTACACTGGTTATTTGGTAACAAGGTACCGGAGGACGGTAGCGCTATATGTGAACAGTTATTCGACCGTGATTATGTGGAAAAACTAAATGCAGAAATAAGGATGAAAGAAAACAAAGAGGTCGAGGAGATGCTGGAGTCTGATTAATACAAGGCACCGGCCCAAACAGGATTATCACAAATAAAAACGGCTCCTCAGGGAGCCGTTTTTATTGAAATCAGTTGTATAGGTTTCGATCTGATCAGACAAGTTAATATATTAATTTTGATATACTCTGACAATTAGCAACCAGCCGAACTTTGCTGGCCGATTGTGAATATCGGAGTATCAGTTAATGAGGTTTTGGTGAAACCTGCGATAACAGACCCTCGTAAAAGTCATCTGAAGGAGAAAATCGTTCCTTTTTATCCAGTCAGGAATAATAAAAATAATTCTCGCAGAGGCGCCAAGAAAAACACAAACATAATAATCTTTCCTTTGCGTCTTCGCGCCTCAGCGAGAATTATTTTTATCTATTCGGGCGATTCTGGCCGAGCTCAGTGGTTAAAATAAAAATACTGTAGCTCAGTTGTAAGGTGACTTGAAACATGAAACTCATCAACACAGCGTCGGGGCATATCGTAACGTTAAAACCATTGCGGCTAATCAAGTCGAAGCAACTACAAATTAAGGCTCACCGCATCTATATAGCAATCAATGTACTATTATTAATTAAATATAGGTCCTAATGGTTTAACTGATTCATGTTCCATGATGATATCGGTTTCATTCATATCACCGGTCACATCGATATTGACCGATTTCACCCCAGGCAAGGTATGCAGTATATAGGCCGCCATCAGCATCAGCATTTTCTCGTTATCCGTTTCGATAGCCGTTAATATCTTGTTCGCCGCTATCTGGCAGCGCTGTTCTGCATCCGGCTTTTCCACCCAGTCACGGCTCATCTGATACCCTTTGTCCATGTCCGCATCCAGCTTGGCGAAAAAGTCTTTCGCCTCGAGCAGGATCTCATCTGGCACTTCGAATGCATTGGTACGTCCATCGACGATGATATTCAGTTTCATGACCTACTCTCTCTTTTAAACCTGTAGTCTGTTAAAATTGTCGTGTTTTACAATCGCATTGCGAGCGAAGCGAGGCAGCCTTTAATATAGCAACTGCATCGTCTGCAACAGATTGCCACGCTTTGCTCGCAATGACGATGGATTAAATACCTTTTTATTATACTCGAACATAAACAGATAAAAATATGCTTGTTACTATCCCTGAAGTACTAAACAAAGAAGACATCAGTGTTATCCAGGACCTGATGGCCACCGCTAATTTCCGTGAAGGTACCGCTTCAGCAGGTAGCGAAGCAAAAAGAGTAAAAAACAACCATGAGATGTTCATCTCGGAGATTGAAACCCAGCGCCTGAATAATCTGGTGATGGGCAAGCTGGTGCAGAACCCGACCTACATCGCTGCCGCCTTTGCGAAGAAGGTTGCAGCGCCGTTCTACGCAAAATACACCGAAGGTATGTTTTACGGCAAGCATGTCGATGATCCGATCATGGGACCGCCGAACCAGCGCTATCGCACCGACATCTCCATCACTATCTTTCTCAATGCACCCGAAGACTACGATGGCGGTGAACTGGTCATCAGTACGGCATTCGGTGAACAGAAAGTGAAGCTGGCTGCGGGAGGCGCCGTGATGTATCCGTCTTCCAGCACACACCAGGTCGCCGAGGTAACACGCGGTGAGCGCCTGGTGGCTGTCACCTGGCTGCAGAGCACAATTCCAGATCCAGCTAAACGCGAGATCCTGTACAACCTGAGCCAGGCACGTGAAACCATGATAGAGACCGTACCTGAATCAGCTGAACTCGAGCAGGTCAGCAACAGCTATGTAAACCTGCTGCGGATGTGGTCGGATATTTAGAGATCGATTACTCTAATTGCGCTTTAGATAAAGTCAAAAGCCTTTACCGCAGAGGCGCTGAGACGCAGAGTTTTATTTTTGTTAACAGCGCCTGCGGCGCAGTTAACAGTACTAATGCTTTTCTCTGCGTCTCTGCGCCTCTGCGGTAAATCGTTTCTAGTTTTATCTGGGCAAAAAAAAGCAAGACCGAAGTCTTGCTTTCTCTAGCACCTGCAACCTATGTGGCCGCAGGCATCATTGTATTCTGTATTTACAGAGCAACGATGTTTTCAGCTTGAGGACCTTTCTGACCCTGTGTCACTGTGAATTCAACTTTCTGACCTTCGGTCAGTGTTTTGAAACCTGAACCTGTGATCGCACTGAAGTGTGCAAAAACGTCTGGACCAGATTCTTGCTCGATAAAGCCAAAACCTTTAGATTCGTTGAACCATTTAACAGTTCCTGTAGTAGTAGACATATTTCTTTTACCTATTTATATCAAGAGTAATTAAAGCCTCTGTACACAATGTACTCGGGCGGTTGTGCTGGAAGTATTGCTATTACTTATGTAAAACAGGACGAAATGTCTATAACCGTGTTAAGGAACATCACATCGATTTTTGTGCATAAATATTAAAACGTACTTTCAATCAAGGTCGATTATATACCCCTCTCGATAGTAGTCAACGAATTTTCCCTTTTAATTCATGCGTATAAATTCAGCAACAGCCTTCAATTCATCGAAGTGTAGCCATTTATTATTAAGAAATTATGACGATATGCTTATATTATAAGATTTCGCTGGTATGCTGGACCTGGAATTTTACGCGGGGATAAAAAAAGCCGTGATAAATCACGGCTTTTATAACATATTATAAACGTTATGATTAACGCTCAGAACCTGCTTCTTCGTGAGCCATATCCACAACTTTATTTGCCAGTTCCTGGTATTTCTGGCGGTAGCCATCTAATTCAGAACCAGCTTCTGGTGTGAAGTATTCCTGTGGATCAACACCGTTTGCCTGCTCATAGCTAGTAAACTTCTTCTGCATTTCTAGCATCTCTTTAATTAAATCTTGCTTGCTGCTCATATCTCTCACCTTTTATATGTGCCAATTCAAACGATATCGGCTGATATGGGCCATCACCGGCCCGTGATAATTTATTACGTTAATTTTATCGTGCGTTGTACATTACCTATATACCTACAATTGGGAAGGCCAATTGAAGCAGGCATGTCGCAGCGATTGATAAATTAATACTTAGTAACCGCCTTTACGAGTACTTTGTGGACAACCGCCAATTTTCAGGCCCTGCTTGGATGGCATACCCGGAAACATCTCGTACATTTCTTTAGAGGAAACTTTACGCCCCCAAAGCTTACCCATCGCTTTCATGATGCTGCGCTCATTTGGCTCGTTACCATCTAATGTTTCCTGGCGTACGTATTTAACCGTATCCCAGTGCTCATCGGTTGGTTCAATACCTTCTTCAGCGAAGATTTCTGCTGCTATCTCTTCGTTCCAGTCAGCTATATTTTCCAGGTAACCGTTTGCTGTTCTATCTACAGAGTCAAGTGCTGCCATGATTAATTCACCTTCTTATTAATTTACTAATTATAAAAATTGGCGCGAATATTAGCGGAATGATTTGTCTTTTTCCAGTATTTCTAAAGGGGTAGTTTGTGCTCTCGTTATGCTATATTTTTTATCAGGGCACCCTAACTAAATATATAATTTACTTTAATATATATCTCTAACTACCTGTAAAATGTGCTTTATCTTCTGTTTCCCCGACGGCTTTAATACCCTTGTGCGGAACGAATATGCCACAACCAAAATGCCGATGAGGACCGATACCAGCCTCCTGTAAAGCCACAGACGACGCCTTATCCAGGTCAGCAACCATCAGGCTCCTGGTTTCAACCTTTTCGCCGTTCAACTCAAAGGTGTGCCCTATTCCACACAACAATTTACGTACCGAAAGCTCTCGTGAATTAAGCTCATCAACGACCAGTTGCAGGAACTCATCCTCTGTCGTGCCTTCCGGTACCACGATATAACGTGCAAATATAGTAGAGAACGGATCGATACTCTTGGTGGTCATCTTGCCAACCTTCACCAGGTGGCCGGCAATATCAAGTGTTTTACCTACCAGCTCATTTGCATCACTGACTCGTGATGTCGGCACCCGCAGCTGCATACGGGTACGTTTTGAAAGGTGGATCAGCTCACCATCTGCCGGCCGCTCCCAGCCATTACCGGAAGCAGCGCCGTGAATCTGATGAATCCCTGCTTCAGGCTCCTCTTTCATCCAGGGCAAAACCTGGTACAGAGCCTGCGACAGTTCCCACGCATGACGCGTAGGAATCTGCTTACAGTCAATCTTGAAACTAAGATCAACCATCTTCTCCGAGGTGGTGACATCATTTTTTTTGTCGTCTTCTTGCCAGAACATCTATCTGTTTACCTGTTTGATGTAAGCTGAGGCTACCATTTTGAGGTAAATGCAGCTTCCAGCTTATCTTCCCAGTCAGCCGGAGTATCGGCAAACTGCGGCTTTACGTCCATGCGAAAAAACAGCTCTCCCGCTGCCGCACGTTTTTTGAGCTCTTCTTTTAACTGCTCAAAATTCTCCATGTCCGGATTCTGTATCATCACTTCACTCAACCACAACATCACAAAAACCTCTTCTATATATTCGTCTGTGTTACCGCATCATAATACCGTGCGCGATAAAGTAACCTTTTCTGCTTCTCATCATCAGTAAAACCACTGCGCTTATGTAATACGTTATTACATATGATGCCCTGACCCGCATCAAGTCTGAGCTTAAAGATATTCTCTTCATCCGCCATCAGGTGGTTGATCATATCGACAGCTCTTCGTGTATCGTCAGTATCCCGCCAGATAATATTTCTTTTCCTGGCAGAAAAACGCATATGCAATCTTGCGTCCGTTTTCACCATAAAGACCGGACCGCCCTGCGCTTCTCTTATCACCTTGCCGGCCTCGATATTGGCAGGAATCGTCATCGCATCCGGGTGCATCAATGCCTCTATATATGAGGGGCTCTCATCTCTTAAAGCAATGTACACATTTTCCGGGTTTAGCAGTGAACTGACGCCACCTTCAATAGCAGGCCTCACACAATGCATTATGATGCCAAAAATCTGTTTATCAAGAGGATTATAATAACCGTCCGTGTGCCAGCTTAATGCTTTGTTTGTGTAGGGAATATACATATTGCCTTCCTGTTCACGCACCTGCAGGCTACTCACACTGTCTTCATCAGCTCTTAAATTTGCGTCCAGATGCTGCATTCCCAATTGCTTACCGAGCTCATGAACCAGTGATTTGTCCTGAATAGCGGGATCACACAGCTGATAAATAGCCATATTGTATTTATCACAACATGCTATCAAGGCAGCTTTTTCATCAACAGACAGATGATACGGGTCGGCGACTCGAACCAGCAGCTCACTTAAGGCAGGATTTTTAGAATCAATTCTTTCAGAGCGCCACTGCTGGTAGGCTTCATTATTATTCAGATTGAATGGTGAATCTGCTGACGAGGGCTGATTCTCTTGCTGTGACATGTGAAACTATCCGAAAACGATACTGATATATGATGCGCGAAAGCTTGCCTAATAAAACCTCGATTCACAATACCACTATCGGCCTTAAATAATTATTGTTTTATACATTATATATGTGTCAGATTTGAAGCTTGCATAAGAAAGCTCCAACTTGACGCTATACCATTGTTTTTATTGTTGTTTTTTCATGACTATTAGATTGATAATAAATACCCGTATCCCATAGGGGATAAAGCATATTTTTCCAACCCTCCCATGCGTAGGATTCTACAGTTTGACGCCGCCACCTAAACTGCGCCCCACAAATAGAAAAGCCCATTCGGTGTACTCCTAAATATACATTGAAAGGGATATTGTTTAAAAAATAGATTGGTACTAGAATCTGCATCCCTAGTACTAAATCAATCAGTACTTTACTGACTTAACCATAGCGGCAGACAGGAGAGATTCCATGGCCAAGAAGATTTATGAAACACCGATGCTCGACGAGCTTGAAAATGGCCCTTGGCCAAGTTTTATTTCAGGCATCAAGAAATTACGAGATGACCACCCTGATTCACGCATCCAGGAAGTAACCAGCAGCTTGCTTGGCCAGCTGGAGCATTCTTACGAAACACGTAAAGGTTACTGGAAAGGCGGTACCGTATCTGTATTCGGATACGGCGGCGGCATTATTCCACGTTTCTCTGAAGTTGGTTCTGCTTTCCCTGAATCAAAAGAATTCCACACTATCCGTGTACAGCCACCTGCTGGTAACCACTACACGACTTCTATGCTTCGCCAACTGGGTGACAGCTGGGAGAAATATGGTTCAGGCCTGCAAACATTCCACGGCCAGACTGGTAACATCATGTTCATCGGTACCACGACTGAAGACACTCAGCACTTCTTCGATGACATCAATAGCTACGGTTGGGACTTAGGTGGTGCTGGCCCATGTGTACGTACTGCTATGTCTTGTGTAGGTGCGTCACGTTGTGAGATGTCCTGTGCGAACGAGCACGGTATTCACCGTCACCTGGTAAATAACTTTACCGATGATGTTCACCGTCCTGCACTTCCTTACAAGTTCAAATTCAAAGTCTCTGGTTGTCCTAACGACTGTCAAAATGCTATCGAGCGTGCTGACATGGCGATAATCGGTACATGGCGCGATGACATGAAGGTAGATCAGGAAGAGTTTAAGAACTACCTGGCTGCCAAAGGTGAAAATGGTCGTCAGTACTACATGGACAACATGGTCTCACGTTGCCCGACCAATGCACTGTCAATCAACGATGACGACACACTGGCTGTCGATAATCGTAACTGCGTACGTTGCATGCACTGCCTGAATGTTATGCCAAAAGCACTGCACCCGGGTGATGACCACGGTGTAACCGTACTGGTTGGTGGTAAGCGTACACTGAAGATCGGTGACCTGATGGGTACTGTTGTTATCCCATTCAAGAAACTTGAGACTGAAGACGATTACGAAGAGCTGGTTGAACTGGCTGAAGAAATGATCGATTTCTGGGCGGAAAATGGCCTGGAACACGAGCGTACAGGTGAGATGATCGAGCGTATCGGTCTGGTTAACTACCTGGAAGGTATTGGTCTTGAAGTTGACCCGAACATGGTTGGCAATCCTCGTCAGAGCTCTTACATCCGTATGGATGGCTGGGACGAAGAAGCTGAGAAGTGGTTCGAGCGTAAAGCTGAAGCTGCAAACGCATAATACCCCGTAGTCTGCAGATTTTATAAATTTAGCAAGGGGGGCCGTAAAAAGTCCCCTTCTAACAAATATTGAATTATTGAGGAATTAATAATGAGTGATGATAAACCTCGTTCACCGATTGAATCTGGATGCCCTGATGGTTTCCAATACATGCACCCTGTTATGCGTAAAAATTACGGCGCATGGAAATTCCATGAGCATCCGAAACCAGGTGTACTTCGCCACGTAGGTTACAGCGGCGACGAAATCTGGACTGTCCGTTGTGGTACCCAGCGTATCCT
>QGCW01000062.1_pt1 | contig 7573 bp, 4 predicted proteins | sample 4702261 | NCBI WGS metagenome assembly QGCW01 (sample SAMN08941162, study PRJNA450518) | Sediment metagenome, whole genome shotgun sequencing project. | biome: grassland soil; feature: grassland; material: soil; isolation source: soil 14 days enrichment with methanethiol ...
ATTTAGCTGTCAAACTACTGGCGCTATTCGTCAATTTAATTACACCGCTATTCACTAATATTTCATCCAGGACTTCAATAAAACACCTGTGGTATAGGTAGTGACATGCAGTCATAGCGAATGAGTACCACATGGCAGGGACTCCACCCCGATATAAAAATTCCCGCTTGTTGTGGTGTGCTCTAGCCTGCCCTGTTAATTCAGGGTGGGTTTTTTATTGTCTGGATGGTTTTGTGTATTATAAAATTGACGATTATCAGTGTTGATTCTGCATAAACACTCTAACCTGAAAATCAGGGATATATACACATACACTATTTTTAGTGATTATGACTGGCTATAATCATCTTTAACTTCCTATGAAAAAAACAAGCAAATCAAAACTGAGACTTAGAGCTATCAGAGAATGGAGTGCTCGGATAATAAAACCAGAGAAAAGAACGGAAAAGGCCTTTGATGTCTCAGAAAAAACAGATGACAGCGATGCATCAAAGACAGTCAGGACAGAGACTAACCAACGTTTACAGGACAGCGTCAGCGCAAGTCATCCAAAACGGAAATTGAACCTGGATCGCAGGGTCGAAAAGAGTGAACGCCGAGTCAATTCAGACCCTGGCTACAAGGGCCCGGTTCGCCGCTATACCATCGACAGAAGGATAAATCTGAAAGACCGTAGAGCAAAGAGTTAGGCTTTATATAGCTGTAAGTAGCTTAAATATGATCTGACAGTTTATAAAACAGCCTGGCACTACCGGTCTAAAAACCATCACTTAGCTGACCCTCATTGTTTAAAATCGATATAGCAAATCGACCATAAGCGCCAGAACTGATAAAAATAATTTTTCTCGCTAAGACGCAAAGGCGCGAAGGAAAACACTGACATGGTAATCATTTCTCTGCGTCTTTGCGTCTTTGCGTCTTTGCGTCTTTGCGAGAATTATTTTTATTATTACTGACCGAGGAAAAAGGGTCGACAAGAGAATCCCAGGCTATGAAAACCAGCCAAATCACCTGGCAGGCAGCTGTCCATCTATGTCAGGATAGTTGCCGCCTGGATTCAGGATTCTTTACTCATTAATAAGCGTCCTCTATTGGCGGCGGACACTCCCTGAAGGCGGCAGTTTAAGCGTTGTTTGTGTCATTTAAAGGTATTACATCAAAAGTTGATTTAGGTCATAAATTTCAATCGACAATGGCTGAACATGTATTGAGGATGTTTTGAATTGTCTATGGGTGACCCGCGTGACTTTGTTAAGATAATACAAATAGTAAAGGCTTTTTAGATGGTTAGCCGATTTGATAACTAACAAGTAAGAGGAGTGATCATTATGAATACTAAAAACAGGGTAATTTCCACCGCACTATACGGCCTGATATTGGCAAGTGCATTGATGGTGGGTTGTTCCCAGAACGAACCTCGTGATTATAAAGCTATTGCTACTCAAGCTGAGGTGATTAGAGGTGAAGGCACAGGTACCTTTGCAGACATAGCAATTTCAGCCGCGTCAATGTTTAAATTTGATAAAGCGGACCTTAATGAAGACGGTAAAGCCGTAATCGATGACGCTATAAAAACCCTTGGGCCTGAACTCACAGATGCTTACCTGGTATTGGTTGTGGGTCATACTGATACTTCGGGTGACGAGAATCATAACCTGGCGTTATCGCTCGATCGAGCTGAGAGCGTGGCTGATTACCTCATATCTACTGGAGTAAAATCGGATGCAATACGTGTTATTGGACGAGGCTCTAAAGACCCATTGGCTTCTAATGAAACCCGCGAAGGTCGTATGCAGAATCGTCGCGTAGATATTTTAGCTGTTGCTGAACTACGTAACCTGGATACAATGGTTTTCCCAAACGCTGCATTATTTGAACCCAAAAGTGCCGAGTTAAATGAAGAGGGACGAGCATTGCTTGAAGAAAATCGAATGAAAGCTAGAGATTTGTTGAGCCGTGCTGTTTATATCGAAGTTGTCGGGCACACAGATAGTGTGGTTGATGAAGAAGACTTTACCAGCAATTTGCAACTTTCAGTGCAACGAGCAGAGACTGTGCGTGACTATCTGGTAAGTAAAGGGCTTGATGCCAGCAAGATTCTTACCTCGGGCAAGGGTGCAACTATGCCGATTGCCGGTAACTATACGGACGAAGGACGTGCGCAGAACCGCCGCGTTGAAGTCCTGATTTTAGGACGTTTGAAAGAATAATCCTGATAAACCATAGTCAGTATTAACCCCGCCATCGTGCGGGGTTTTTTATTACACTCTAGAAAACACGGTATTGGCGTCGGCTTCAACCGGTCGATACAACATGTGCATAATATCTTTCGGCCGGTGTTTCATATCCTATTTCATTACCTGGCCGTTGTTTTGATCGATGAGTAATTACTCTATTTTTACGCGCCTTTCACGCCAGGTCAACATGGATGATGACACCTCTGCTGTACTCCCACCTCTCTTTTATAACTTTCCTGTCGAGTTAGAACGAGCAATAACGGCAACGATTAACAATTACCCAAGTCATGTTATGGACCAGCTTATTAAAGCATTGCTTACAATGTCATGGTTATCAGTAAATAGACCAGGCCGAGTACCACTAAGGCGATAGGAACGTAGTATATCAGCATGCAAAAACCAGGTAGATCACCACATGATTTTTTCAAGATACAATTCTCACATATCTTTTCTTTTAGTTTCGAGGATTTTATTTTTAATTTCATACTTTATTGAAAGTCTAGTTGTAAAAACATTCATGCAATAAAAAAAGAGGCATAACTATAGCAGTTATGCCCCTTACGATGTAGTCAAAATACTATCAGATGTCTTTAGCGCATGACAATGAGGAGTTTAGTCATATCAAGACTACATTGTTCGCTGTATATCATTTATACCCGTGTGATGATTTGTGTTTATTCATCCACTTTACTTTGCTGATCTCCAGCTGACGAAGCTAAAAGAATAACGACAAAAGACATTGCCGCCACGACTGTCATTATTGAATAGGTCATTGTATCTAAAATCATTAGAACACCTCTTAAAAATATAATTTACTGCGTGGAATTTTATAAAGCCAGTTATGTATTAGCCATGATAATTGTCAGTTTTTCACTGTCGATAAACCAGTTTAATACGCGATATAGCCAAAACATGATCCAGGTCAATAAATAAATCAACACGGATAAACATTGAGTGATTTGATCCTGTTGAAGCGGTAGTCAAGATCAGACATAGCACTATCATTAGAAAACGATAGTAAGTCAGCTACTAGAGTTTTCCAACAAAGTTAAAGAAGACACCCTGGCTGTTATAACTGAGATCGGTGAGATCATCCGAGAAGTCGGTAAAGTTATAGCCGACACCCACTTTCAGGTTTTCACCTATGTGACGGTACAAACCTAACAGTGCGCCAGTTCTCTTGTCCTGTGCATCCGGCGTATCCAGCATGCGACCTTCGATGAGCGCATCCCAACGGTGAGTGAAATGCCAGTCGGCACGTAACACATAGAGACTGGCCCTGCTGTCGAAGAACTCGGGATTAAGGCGATCCTGTGCCAGCTGTCCTAAGCGGTAAGCATATTTACCACCGATACTCCAGCGTTGTGTCAGGTCATAGATAGCATCGAACGACAGGATATGACTCTTCTGTATAAAGTCGATCGGGTTACTGGCACCGACGACCTGCCCGGTCAACGGATCGGTTGCAGACAGATCACCAAAAGGTACGTTATAGAAATAGGTATATTTCATCAATGTATTCAGGCGGTCATTATCGATCGGGCGATAGCCATAACCCATGACGACCTCGGTAAAGTTGCCACTGAACAGGTCACCCAATGTACTGGTACTCTTGGAGAAGTTTGCCTTACCCAGGAAACGCCAGTCGGAATCGACCTGGTATGTCAGGTTATTCTTCATCAACCAGGTGGTTCGATCCGACGTCGTGGTAGCGGGACTCTCGGTACTATCGAGACGATATTCCAGGGCCGCAGAATAAACCACTGCACCAAAGTTATATCCTGCATTTAAGCCCAGTGCTTTGCGATCAGTGGTTGCGCTAGTAATCTTATCTTCGAGTACACCCATCTCCAGGTTACCGCCAAAGTTCCAGCGTTCGTCTGGTGTGTAGTCGACCCCGAAGGCATGTGTTAAACCGGTAGGCACATCACCGTGTGTATATCGCTCTTCAGCATAGACACTGGTGGTATCGGTATAACGTGAACGGATACCATTGTTCCAGTTGCCTCGACGGGCACTGACGCCGTTATCCGAGCGGGCATTTTCGTAGGTATAGGCGCTGTAGACATTGGTACGATCAGACACCAGGTAATCGACCCCGCCTTTCGCGCCAGTGCCCAGGTTACCAAATGAAAGCTCACCATCCAGGGTCAGACGATTAGTCGCACGGATACTACCACCGGCACCGACCCGGTTATTTTCTTCCCGGTTACCGTTTACCGCGGCAGTACCCTGTAAGAATCCATAACTCGTCCAGTTTGCTTTTGAATCATAATGCGCCTCAGCAGCCAGGTCTAAACGATCACCTTGCCTCTGTGTCAACGGCACGACGAGCGAGTCATCGCTACGGGTATCGACACGGCCGCCACCGCTGAAACGCCAGCGATCGGTTGCCTGGTAAGAAGAGGACACATCCAGTGCTTCCGTCTTGACGCCCTGCTTCTGTTCACGCGAATCTATTTTTACATCGAGATCGGTTCGCTTGGTCAACGGCGTACTATAACGACCACCAAAAAGTGTCAGGTCCGTAGCCGTCAGCTGTCCAGGTGCGGAGAAACCGGCTTCGCTCTGCTGTGCAAAGAAGGTTGCAGTACCACGACCACCGGATATCAGTTCATCAATCAGTGCACTACCTTCGATCCGGAAGGCATCGCTCTTCGCATCAGGATCAAAGCCGTTGTTTATGGAATCGTAACTAAAACCACCATCGTTAGACGTCAATGCGCTCGAACCCGCACCTTCACTGCTGGCCGCTTCGATACGGACCCATGTGCCGGTACTCTTACGCAGGGTCAGGTCGATACCATTCAATGAGCTATCCTGGTCTGCCTGTTCCTGTGCACTCAAGGTTGCACCCAGCTTGATGTTATCGTTAAACCAGTAGTGAGTACGACCACCAGAGGCCAGGCTGTCTATCTCTTCCAGCCCCGGCGAGAATTCGTAACGTGATACCAGGTAGACCGGGTTACCGCTGAGCGAGGTTTCTGAGACCAGCAGACCATCATCTGCGATAGACGATAGCGGCTGACTCAATAAGATCCGACCCTGGATATAATCGAGGTCATAGTCGATCACCGGTACCAGGTTCTTGACACCGATGACGACACCGGAATCTTTGTCACGTACCTCTACGCGTAAACGGTCCGAACCGATCAGGATATCCTGGTGACGCAGGAAGTAGAGTGAACCGCCGGTACCCCTGAACTCATCACGACCCGCGACCGTACCAGGTTCTGCCGCGAAGCCTTCGACCACCAGTCTCTGCTCACCGAACGAGGTGACATCTTTACTCTCATAATGGCCGGTCACACCATAGAGGCCGCGATCTATCTGGGACAGCGTGGTATCGAGATAACCGATGGTGAAGTTACCGAGGATGCCGTAGTTATTATGTTTCTGTAATCGTATATAGAACTTACCGGACGTCGGCGCACGCTCTTCCAGGGTCGAGTCATCGGCAAAGGTCGGATAGAACAGGTCTGGATCCAGTCGCCTCAGTAAGGCACGAGGATTCTTTTCCAGGAAGTTACTGAAGATCTCGTCGATCGGACCTTCCTGTGTATCGGCGCTACTGGTCAGCATCCATTCATCACCGAAGGTACCTTCGGTGTAGTAGGCGAACCGGCCGAGGACATTTATATCGTTGTTAAACTGATCTTCATCCTGGGTAACCAGTTTCGCTGGACCCGTCGTCCTGTCCTGTGCCACGGTCACATCACCCAATGCGACATAGAACCAGTCGTTCCTGGCAAACTCCATATCACGCAGGAACAGCTCACCGTTACCCTCATCGTCCAGTACCGCGATCTCGATGGTATGCATGCCGCGCGGGAACATCTCTTCGCTGACGAACTCGCCTTTTTCGTTGACCGGCACTTTTTTACCTGCCAGCCATACATTATGACCAGGCGGAATCTTGTCACCGTTGATGGTTACCGTACCGCCTTTCAGTTCGATACGCTGATTATGCAGATGATTCTCACCATAACCACCCAGCAGCTGTATATCTTTCTCACTGTTTTCCTGCACTACGACCTTGGTACTTTGTTCCGCATCGTCATCCAGCTCATTGACTACCCATAGCGGCAGCGGGATGGTTTCATCGTAATCACCTTCATCATCATAAACACGTAATATATAGACCAGGCGTTTAGTGGTGGCGCCGAGGTTTTCAAAATTCGCATTCCATGTGGCGACATCACTCTCATCTAACGGGATGACAGCCAGCGGTTCGGATTGAGTTGATTGTTTTAATTCGAACAGGCGAACCTCTGCACGTTCGATAAAGTTGCGGTAGTTGCTGTACATCTTGAAATGTACTTTATTCTCTTCCACCGCAGTCTCCGCGATATCCTGCGAACGGATCGTATTCGGCCATGCGGTGATGTTTAACCTGGGTTTTTTCTGCAGGTTATTGAAAGTGAACTGAACGTCCGCGGCATCAAGGGCAACGTCAGTACAACGCTGTACATCTTCGGTATGCTTGTACGGGTCGTATAGCGGTTCACCATCGACGGTGATACGCATCAGGTTCAATGCATAGGGGTTATGTTTTTCTGATTCACGGTTGATACGTTCGATCTCCAGGTTATCCTGGTCATCGAGCAGTGCGAGCTCATCATAAAGTATCCGAACTTCGACCCGTGAGCTGTCGAACTGGATAAAACCGGTACTGGCGACATCGTCCGAATGCACATAACCATGGCCCTCGTATTCCACCTGCTTATCGCTCAGCCCCATCTCCTGTTGCACCATCTCCATGGCACGGCGAGCACGTGACGTCGACAGGCCGATGTCATCACCATAGACCATGGCGGCACGGCGATCCATACGCTCATTATTGGTATAACCGATAAAGCTGAGACGGACACCCGCTTTATCCTCTACATCGCTAAGGGTGCGCGTTAACCGTTCGCTATAGCCTTCAGGGATAATCGGCTGACCATCCTTGAAACGGATGGCCTGGATCGGGCCGGATGGTGGATCATAGGTGATCGTCACCGTCTCGGAGGCGGCAGACTCGGGACACACCTGCGGGTCTTCACTGTACTGTTCGAAAGGATCGTCGTACCAGAACTCGACTTCTACTCGGCGATTGAAAGAACGGCCTTTCTCTGTACCATTAGAAGCCACCGGGTATTTCAGGCCTTTACCGCCACTGCTGACAGCAGAGTTTGGCAGTCTCAAACGGTCCTGTACTTCCAGCATCACGTAACGACCACGTGCCCTGGACAGGTTGACATGGTCACCATAGATACGTTTTTCTGCATCATCCAGGGGCAGGTTATCGGTATGGCCGACGAAACGGATCACCACGTTCTTCTTGTCGCTCAGGT
>QGCW01000063.1_pt1 | contig 7510 bp, 18 predicted proteins | sample 4702261 | NCBI WGS metagenome assembly QGCW01 (sample SAMN08941162, study PRJNA450518) | Sediment metagenome, whole genome shotgun sequencing project. | biome: grassland soil; feature: grassland; material: soil; isolation source: soil 14 days enrichment with methanethiol ...
TTCTGACAGGATGCGTCACCCTGTGCAAGCTCGTCAATCAGCAGGATGCCGGAGTCAGGGACATCTTCGTTGGTGACGAACGGAAGCACGCTGGGAGTAGCGAACGTGATGCCGGTAACTTTACCATCCGCGTTGCGCTCAGGAACCGGAAGGCCCAGGTCTTCGACCTGCATCGTGGGTGCATGGATGACGATAAGGCCGACATCCTTGCTGAGTTTCTCGGCCAGCAGGTTAGCCGCCTGCTTGGTGACTTCCGTCTTGCCGCCGCCTGGAGGCCCTTCGATCATCAGTGTGCGCTTGAGGCCGTTCTTGAAGCACGCGGTGATAAGTTCAGTGAGTGAACTAGCTTTCATAGTTTTCTCCGTTGATTGAAAGTTTAGTTTGAAACTAAAAGTGAAGCTCATTGAGACGCAGGAGACAGTGGCGTAGTGAGAGTTAACGCACTACACCAATTGAATATATACTATAGCACAAGCCGAAGCTTATGTCAAATCACTTGACATCTTCGGGCATTGGGATCGTATACGCGGGCTCAGCACTCTCGACCGTGTGCCGGTCCACAACTTCCTGTCCTTCTGCCTTGCAGTCAAGCATCAAGTCGATAGCGCGTCCGGTGCCGTCAAGCGAAATGTCCAACCGCTTACCTCCGGCAACGAGCTTAGCACTTGCCCCTTTCTTGACCATAAAGAGCGAGTCGGCACTCGTAGGTAGCACAAACTCAGTTGTCCACACGTCAACCATGCGGGCGTAGGTAGCCCACGGCGTCACGTCATCGATCTGCATGAGTGCGGGCTCGTTCTTAGTGAGTCCGAATTGTGCGCCTGTGACTTTTAGAATTGCCTCAGTGTTGTTGATTGACAACTCGGCGCGGATGTTCTCTGGCTTGTCGATGGATGCGACACAACCGATAAATCTGTGGCCGTCCAATCTCACGGCAACATGCCAGTTGCCCGCTTTCCCATAAGGCATTTCGCTGCCGACCTCGATGGGTGCCAGCGCCACTACCTGAGACTTCACAGGCGACGTGGACGCCAGCACGAACGCAGCGATCATCAAGTATGAGAACATGCCGAACGCGACACAGGCAAACGTAAAATCATTTACTGGTTTGGTGGTATTCATTCTCGGTTCCTTTGGTTAAGCAGTATCGAAGTCGAACTTGTCTTCATCGCCGGTGCCCTTGAAGAACTCAACGGTACGCTCGGCAATAACAGTCTCGCAGTGACGCTTGAACCGTCGATGATCCTTGTTGGTATCATCCAGCTGCCTCATCATCTGCGTGATTTGTCCGTTTGTCAACTCATCAGTCGTCGGCACGCCCCTGCGGAACGCAGCGACGTACTCCATGATAACGTACCTGTTACCCTGTGCCTCAAGCTCGTCGGCCCTCTCGGCCATAAGCTTGTCAATCTCGTCTTCCCAGTCAACCATGGTTATTCTTCCTCCGGTCTAGTCATTTCATATTGTTCGCGCCCCTCACCAGAAAGCTCTTGGATTGTCCAGTGGGTAGTTTCACTCACGCACATGTTCCGATAGCTAGGGGTCGCTGCACGATTAGCCAAGTAAGCCCACATTTCTCCTGATGGAATACGCGGTAGGTTGCGGTCTATCAGCAAGCGCTCGATGTCGTCCGTAAACTCTTCCATGGCCTTCACAGATAAGTGGTGCTCTCTTTCCGACGTACTCACTAAATACTCTGCTAGGTTGGACGCTAAGTTTCTAGTCAGTTCTGTTTTCATCATAACTTGTTACCTATAGATGCATCAAAGATATTCTTCACTCTTAACACTGCGCGCTCAGTGGCTCGGGCTTGTATACGCTCAGCCAGATGCACGTTTCCGAAAGCCTCAGCATCCTGAACCAGACGAGTGACTAACTCTGCCTCTGACTTAGGCTGTGGACGGTAGGCCACAGGTGAAAAGATAGCGCTCAGCCTACTGTTCGCCCACGAATGTACCAGCTGGTCAAAATCCTTATTGGGGAACGTTCTTCGAGCGTTATCTTGCTCGTTGCTGTCTATCATTAGCCACGTCCTCAGCGCATCATCCCCTTTGTAGCTTACGTGGACGCCCTCGATAAGTTTATCCCCGCGACCGCTCATCCACTTAGCTGTGAACTTCCCATGTGCCCCACCCATAGCGATGTACTTCGCGAGCAGCCGCAGCATCTTTTCTCTGGTGACCGAGCTTGAGTTCTTATCTACCCTCTTACGCATCCTCGTTGCCCTTCAAGACATCAATGGTCTTAGATACAATAGCTCGTTCAAGAGCCTCGACAGATACTTGGCACCCGTCCAGCATGGCCTGCGTGTGTGCGATGCGGTACAAGTCCGCCACACTCTCGCCGTCCCATGTCTGACAAGCGCGGTCGATGTACTTGGCGAACTTCTCGATGCGGTGAAGCTCCTCTTTTTTTATCACACCTTCCTCCATGTTGGATACCTTGACTAACCAATTGAAAAAATAATCTGAGTGGCCAAGTGCCCTCTTCACACAGGCAAGATCGAAAAGGTCTAGAAATGACCGCCCTATGCGCCTACCTGCGAATACGTACACAGTCCTCGTCGAATCATCTTCGTTAGCTCTAGTGCTGTCGTCTTGCATGTCAGTCGCTCCCAGCCTCGCGCGGTCCAATATTCCCATGGTGTTTCAAGGTGCTCGTTAGGCGTCAGCTTGGCAGCCTTGCGGTAGATAACCTTGGTGCCTCTCGCCTTAAACGAAAGCCGTCGATGGTCGTGCTTGACATTATCCAGTGTAACCTTATCCCCGACCTTGGGCGGTGCAACTTCCAGCAGTGAGGCGTTAGCCGACCTGTTGAACTGCCGCGCCGCCCAAGCATCTTCGAGCGCATCCCTAAACAACGATGTAGCTAACGACGCACGCGATACACCATACTGCTTAGCCAACTCAGACAGCTTGCTGTATTCCCCCGTGGTCGGGTGAATTGTGCACATCTTGCCTGTTTGGATCGATAGCTTCTTCGTGTTCATGGTGATACTCCTGTTTTTAGTACAAAACTAAATTTCGTTGCGATTACAGCGCTTGAGGTCAGACATCATAGGCCGAAGCCCATCTAATGTCAAACCGATTGACGCATCCGAGAACTTGAACTTGGCGTAGTGTGCTTGCTCGATTGCCTCCAGCACGCCGGGCATAGCGCTGCTTATGGTGATAGACCCTGAGTAGTTCAACCGGATCGATGCGCCGTGTGCAGTGAACACGCCCTTAAGCTTTGGGTTAGCGCCAAGCGTAACTCGTGCGGTGGTTTGGTGGCGTGTTGCAAGTGGCAGATCATACGACGTGACCACGAACGCCAACTGCCCTTTGCCCATAAGCGCGGACACTTTGGCAAGTCCAAGTCTCGATGGTGCGGTGATGCGGGCAACGCAAACCTTACCGTCACCATCGTCCCTGGATTGCAGGCTCCAGTAATGGCCGGGCGATCTGAATTTGTTGAGGTCCGTCTCCACCGACGTGCCGATGGGCGCGGCTTTGGCAAGGCTCAGACCGGCAAGCACAGCGCCGCCGATCAGCAGGGTTGTGATAAGTGCATCTTTAGTTTTCATTTCATCGTCCTCTGTTTGCGACTTTCATGTTGATGTCTTCGATAAACGCAGTGCACATTTTCTCTAGTTTCGTATCGCCCCTCTCACGGGCGTACATCTTCTCCGTGTACCAGAACATATGTGCGCGGCTCAGGAACGCCGTCCATGGGCAGAATTTAGCGGGCTGGCGTCCTTTGATGCTCACTTTCGACGGCCTGTTAGGGGCACCCTGGTTCTGAGGTGGCGGGTGCTTTTCCAGATACCCCCTCTCGGTGCTGTTGCATTTGGTCAGCATAAGTTCCGATGGCATGTACTTGTCTACCAAGTGATCAGGGGGGAGATTGATCTCACTCCTAGCAATCGGATAAAAGTAATCCGTGGTGAACCTGTTGATGGCCCCTTGCTTGCTTTCGAGCACATGCGTCCACTCGAACGGCTGACCCTGCACAGTATACTTGACTGTGTATGGCTTCATTGTAACTTTCATTTAACCTCCCAATAGCTGTATAATTAATCCAGATACGCCTATGATAAAGAGAGACGCAATGGCCCCCACAACTACGCTAGTCAACAGCACAGTGATCAGGCTCTGTGGCCCATAACTATCTGCGGAACACATCCGATGCAGTAAAACCCTAGCTTTCAGCCACCAGCTTTTGTCCAGCCGGTCTTGCGCTACGGCAATACCTGCATAAAGTTCAAGCGGTGTGTGATAGCTGCGGTTAGAGCAAATGTCCTCGTGGGCATTTGCAAATGACATCTGGTGAGGCGGCGCACGATCCCCCAAACATATAACTTCTTCGTAGGTCAGCCTGAACCCACGCTTATGCTTGGTAAATGGCCCTTCTTGTGGTTCAAAATAGTAAAAGACACGGGGCTCTAAGTCTAGCTCTCTGAGTTGCATGCGGAAGCCTCTCGGTTGGCGTCGATGATTGCCCATACTACGCAAAGCGCAATAGGTGTTGAGACACCGCCAGCGACCATTTCATGTGGGCGTACACCCTTAACTATATCGCTCATATATATTTTGCATGGCGTGGTTAGAATACCGTACAAATCCAGCAGGGCCATATCAGGATCAATACGCTTAAGCTGCTCAACCTCGTGCGTTGTTAGCAGATATATCGGATCATCGCCGCAAATGGTGGATAGTCGCCACTCACGTATGCGCACGTCTCGTTCCAATCTATCAGTGGATTTACCAACAGGTATTGTCCAGCCCATCACTACCTCCCAGGTTATCTATGACCGCCCAAAGCATGTGTAGTTCCAGGCACGTTGATACTCCATACGGGGTCACTGTATCGTTATACTGCTTTGCTATGGCCGCATCCAAGGCGTCACCTACTGTGATCTCTTCACCATTCAGCGTCATAACCCTCATGTCAGGATTGAGTTTTTGCAGTTCGACGCGCGTCAGGAGGTACATATCTGAAAAAATTACTGTGTCTGCTATATACTCTGTGCGCTGCCACAACCGCCTAGCCGGAATGCGCGGGTCGCGGCTTTCCGACCGGGATACACTATTTACCCAAGGCATTACTCGTTCCCCGCGATGCCAAGCACCATCATGTACTCGAACTCCGACGCTGCGCAATACAGCGATAGCTCTCTACCATAGGCCACTGAGCCTATGCCCGTGGTGGGGCCTTTCTTGATATGCTGGTTGCCCATTCTATCAATCACGCGGAAGCCGTCAGGCAGCGCGTTGTACTCGTCCCGCGTCAGTACCCAGCCATCAATAAATCCTGTACTAGGCGGACCAATAACGTCGTATCGCCATCTGCTAGAGATAACCAGATGACGGTCTTCTGGAAAACTTCCCTTAGCGAAAAGCATATGCCCCTCCTAATGTAGCGTTGCGCCCAACCGCTCCATCGCATCGTCGCTCATGTGCCAGTGCGAACAGTCGCGCGGGTCGTGACCCTCTTCCCATAGGATCATTTTCGCCTGCCATGGGTTGTTGGCAGCCACAAAAAATGTCCGATGTGCCACCGGCACATCGAACGAGTTATCCACCACAAGTTTATAGAATCTCATGTTTCACTGCTTTCTTGCTGCTGCGAGGGCTACGTGCAGTTCGAGTAGTGACTCAAACCCGTAAGACAGATAACCATCATATAGGCGTTTGACGAACACATCTTCGCCGATTACATAGCGCGAGTTGGTATTGCACCCAACAAGCACGGTGCCTTCCGGCAGAGTGATGAACTCTTGAGGCGTGATGCAGTACACATTATACCGTCGTCTCGCAAGATGGTCACTCATGTCTTTGGTCCTCTACTGCCAGCCTAAGATAAAGCTCAAACATAGATTCAAACCCATAAATGATGAACCCGCTAGGCCCCGGCGAAGGGTCAAGGTTGAACGCATCTTTGCCTACAGTGTAGATGCTCTTCGTAAACACACCAGACAGCGCAGTGCCTGGGGCCAGACGATGAAATTCATCCACCGTAATACGGTAGACGCCGCTGTATAGGCGATCAGCCGCCGTTATCCTTGGGAACGCCATCGTTGGCTCCTAAACTTTGATGACACTCTTACCGCAAACTTCCTCAGCTTTTACGCGGAAGTCTAACTGATCGGCGAACGACTTACAATAGTCATAGTCCGCCTCGGCAGTGTCATCGCCTTCAGCCAGGATGCAGTGGCACGCTTCCTGCCGCTTGCGCCAATACTTCTGCGCCACGTACAGGAACTCCAGTGTCGTGTCTTCGGGGTGCCGTGTTTCGGTGCGCTCATACTCAACGATCATCGGCACCTGCTCGGCAGCGCGTTGTGCACGCTGGCGAGGGGTTGGGTGGTAGCCATCCGGCACGGCTTCTTCCGCATACAGGTCTTCGACAAGCTGCTCAATGGCATCGTCAAGACTCCCGGCTTTGACCGGCATGACGTAGACCACGCCACGTGGTTCCGTGGCAGTGACCAGAAACCTGTAATCTTTTTTCATGCTAGTTCTCCGTCTCTCAAAGTCAGCTAAACAGCCAGCCGAATAGCCCGCTAACGATACTGTAAAGCCCATACGTCCAAATCGGTATGATAATAAAGAACACAATCAGGACGGCTGTCTGCATACCGTTATCGCCGCTAAATAACTTTTTCACAGCATTGCCCCCAGATATTCTTCGTGTGTTCTGAAGCCGAACGCCATGAGCCCGCACCGTTCGTCGGTGTCGATGTAATCTTTCCCCTTGACGTATTCTTTCAGGTACTGGTCCACCAGCGCAGTGCCGTTGGGCAGTAGCTCAAATTCTTCTGGTGTAATGAGGTAGATGTCATGTGATGTGTTCATGCTAGTTCTCCGTTGGTTTTTAGTCTAAAACTAAAAACTCAGTTGATCCAGTTGTAGGTTTCCGGCTTCTCAATGCACGATTGCAGGATGGCGTACTTGGACGCCGGGTAGCTGCTGACTTTCTCCAGCAAGTGACCCTCGCGATCATGGATCAGTATCTCGCCTGCCTCGGTGTTGCCGTCGTTGTACGCCTTCATAAGTGCTCGATGCACCGCATTCTCGCGCGTGAACGCCTGCACAGTGCAGACACTCTTGCGCCCGTCAACATGCGTTGTTTTGATGGTGTAGGTGTTCATAAACTTTTTCATGGTTTGGTCCTATGTTTAGATGTGTGCCCAACGCTCACCCTTGATAATTTTAGAAACTAAGCCATAGCAAACGCCCGCCTCTCTAGCTGCGCTGCGCTGCGTCCAGCCCGAAGCAACGCGCCCGCGAATTAGGCGAACTGCTTCTGCGTTTAGCTTTTTAGACCGCCTACCTTTTCTAATAGCGTGCTCTATGTTTTCTGCATGAGTGCACCATTCAAGGTTACTTAGTTTGTTGTCTGTTTTATCACAATTCTTGTGATTAACCTGGGTTTTACCTGCAATTGGCGGCAGAAAGCTACCAGCGACTAGCCGATGCACTTTCTTAGTGCTATTCTTTCCATCACGCCTTAGAGAACTATGTACATA